>Ga0155571_136_pt2 | contig 1158 bp, 1 predicted proteins | sample RifCSPhighO2_12_FD_107228 | JGI IMG/M metagenome (GOLD analysis project Ga0155571, IMG submission 107228) | Candidatus Daviesbacteria bacterium RIFCSPHIGHO2_12_FULL_37_11 | reverse complement strand
AGTAGTTGATTTGAAAGTTGGTAAAAACTGGGGAGAAATGAAACCTATTTAAACTACAATCTTTTTGACTTCACGCATTTCTTTTTCAAAGTGTATGAATCCTGTTTTTTCAAAAATCCAGAAGGTAAGTGTTATAAGTATCGGATAAAGTATGGCAAGTAGGGAATGGAAAGAGTGTAAGGTTATAAAAAACATAGCTGCCAAAAATACTGGAATTAGATTTAAGTATGGCTTAAGAAGGTTTTGGATTTGGCTTTGAATTAAATTCTTTACTAAATCATTAGAACTTTTTTTAATCGCGTTAGATCCTGGTATTGTTTTTTGCTGACCACCTAATGAGGATTCTGATGAATTAGATACAGGAAGTGAATCTAAAATTGCAGGGTCAATTCCCTGATTTCTGAGTAAATCCGGATTTTGTTTTAGAAGTTCAATTTGCTCCGGGGTAAGTGAAACTTGTGCAATAGATTCTCCTTTTACATCTGGAATTTGCGGAGTTGCAAATTTTAAGGCTGTATCTATTAAAGAATCCGGAATTTTAAACCCGTTTGTTTTAATTTCCGCTTGAGCTGAAAAATAAAAAGCAAGTGAGCTGGTTAGTATTAAAAATCCTGCCAGAGTTTTAACTGACGGAGTAAGAAGTGTATTTGCAGAATAAGTTAAATAGGTTTTAAGTTTGTTACTTAATAATAAGTAAGTGCAAGTAAGGCTTAAAAAAGACCCAATAAATATTATTAAACTGGATGGAGCAGTAAATATGGCTATTGGTAAAAGAGACCCAAGAATCGAAACCGGCAAAATAAATTTCCAGTCATTTGCAAGAGCACAAAATATGATAAAAAAAAGTGAAGCAAGACTTAGTGTTATGGCAAGATATATGAGCTGATAAAGAGTGGTTATATTTAGACCAAAGATTAAATAAACATCTTTAAAAAAGAAATTAAGTAAGTAAAAAAACAAAGTTAAAAAGGCAAAAAATGGAAGTGCAAAAATAAGTTTTTTGAAAATTAACATATTTTTATTATTGCACATTTAATATGGTATAGTGAAGTTAATGAAGCAAAAAGGACAAATGCAGGTTTTAATTCTGATAGGAATAATAATTCTGGTAAGTGTTGCTGGTGGGGTATATTATCTGGGAAGGTCTAGTAAATCAGC
>Ga0155571_135_pt3 | contig 1306 bp, 2 predicted proteins | sample RifCSPhighO2_12_FD_107228 | JGI IMG/M metagenome (GOLD analysis project Ga0155571, IMG submission 107228) | Candidatus Daviesbacteria bacterium RIFCSPHIGHO2_12_FULL_37_11 | reverse complement strand
GGCTTTAATATGTTTACCTGCGCCTTCACTATCTGTAAATTTTCCAGTTGATTCTATAACAACATCAACATCTAATTTTTTCCAGGGAAGTTTTTCCGGTTCTTTTTCCGCATATACTGGATAACTTTTCCCGTCAACTATTATATTTTTATCATCACTTGTAATTTCATGCTTCCAAATTCCATAGTTGGAATCGTATTTCAAAAGATGAGCTAAAGTTTTAGGATCAGTTAAATCATTTATTGCAACAACTTCAATTTTATCAGGGTATTTATCAAGTGCAATTTTGAAAGCAGTTCGACCAATACGACCGAATCCATTAATGGCAGCGCGAATCATGTAGAAAGATTAATAGAAATTATCAACTTTTGCAATATAGATTATCTGTATCAATTAACAGTAATAAGCCCTATATTCCAGTTACTGTTCGAAACAATACAAAGACTGCTTGGCTCCGGATCCACTCTCATTAGTTACAATTGGTTGATTTAGGGTTTACTTGGTTGAGTAGTTGAATTTCCACTAACACCAGGCTTGTACCACCAGATACCATTAATGTTTACCCAATCGGGACTGCCCGGTGTGTAAACGGGTTTGGGCACGGCGTTCGGATCCGTCGGTAGATACCAACCAGGACCATTTGGTCCATTGTCATCCCAAAAGCCGCCTGGTGGTTTTTGGCCCCATACAGTACCGTCACCGTAATCTTTGCCATCTTGAAGCACAGGGGTTGGTGAAGAAGTTATTGAAGCACTACTCCGGATAATCCTTAATCTTACATTCCTGTCTGCAGTTTGAGTAATTGGATTACCTGTTGAATCAATAAATTCTGCTGTTGTTATAGAAAACGCTCTTGGTTTAAAAATCTGGGTTTTCTGTACCAAAAATACCGCTGCAGCAAGTCCTGCTATCAGGATTATTAAAATAATAGCTTGAGAAAAACCCGCTTCAAAATTCCTTATCTTTATTTTTTTAATTTCTTCCATATTTATCTACAACTCCTTGCACCATAACTGTCATCTCTTACAACCCAAGATTTTACTGTTGATGATGCATCCGGACAATCAATTCGTGAGTACGAAGCTTGCGTTCCGGAACAAGACAACCCGTCATTGCCGTTACACCTCCTGTGAATTACTTGCTGTCCGCAAGCCGGAAGAGAACCTACCCAGCCTTGATCCCCTGAAGGACGGGAAGTATAACAGCCTCCTGCAGGTAACGTAGTAACTGAATCTTGAGAATCCGGTGATGTCTGAGCCCCTTTACAATCATAATCAAATGAGCTTTGACCGTTATTATTTGTATA
>Ga0155571_128_pt2 | contig 1433 bp, 3 predicted proteins | sample RifCSPhighO2_12_FD_107228 | JGI IMG/M metagenome (GOLD analysis project Ga0155571, IMG submission 107228) | Candidatus Daviesbacteria bacterium RIFCSPHIGHO2_12_FULL_37_11 | reverse complement strand
GTATTTATTTTGACTTTAGGGTTGACGTTATTTGTAACACATAGCTCTTTTTATTTTGGGAGTTATAGAACCATGGGTATTTTGCATGATAGATTCCTTATGATGTGGATGGGCACTTTATCACCACTTGCAGCAGTAGGAATTGCAAGTTTAGTGCAGTTAATCAAAGTTAATCCTAAAATACTGATCTTAGGATTGTCTATAGCTTTTTCAGCATATATTCAAATAAATTTTCAAAAACTTTTTCAACCTCCTCCCCAGAAAATCTCCTTTGAAGAACGCCATGCAGTATTGCAGTTTCAAAAAGAAAATCCTGATTGCCTTTATGTTAGTCCGATTACTTTTAGGGAATTTTCAAATGGTTTTAGCGCAATAGATCCATATTTACTTAAAGCTAACCAAAAAAAAGAATTATTATTAAACCAAAAATGTATAGTAATATTTCATTCTTATCAATGTGGATGGGAGAAAGATGATATATGCAAAGAGTTATTAGATAAAAATTTTTGGAGGAAGTTACCTTATGAAGGAATAGAAACTCGGCAACTTATACTTTGACCTATTCAACAATGTAAAGTATTCCCGCCAAAAAACCCAATGCCATTCTATCCTCAAAACCCTTTCCTTCACAGAAATACCCATAAACTCCTGCCGGTAAATTAGGTTTTGCATTAACTGTTTGTCCAGGAGATACGGAGTAACTATCTTTTCTGATTAAAATCTTAAGGTCTGCAGAATCATTATTTCTGAAAGTTACGCCTTGGCCTGTTTGAATCTTAACTACTAAAGGGGAGGATTCACATTTGCTGACATTGACATTATTTGTTTGTTTGGCAAATTTATCAAGTGCCGTATTGAAACTTTTTATCTCTTTCTCAGATGGATTAGGTATAGCAAAATACTTGAGTAGATCACTCTCTGTGTTATATGTATTAATTACTCCAGAGTTTTGAATTGAATTACCAGATTGCGGAGTTTGTGTAGCTGGAAGGTTAGCCTTTATCTCCGGCTTTATATTTTGAATACCTCTATTATAAAAATAATAGCCCCAAAGCCCTAAAAGGATAACTATAAGAATTACTCCTGCATAAATTAGATTCTTGAAATTCATAACCATAATTTAATAATGAAATAATCTAGGTTAATTGTCAAGTAGTTAATTCTTTAATTCTACTATTTTACCGGGGAGTAAAGCCGGTAGTGGCGCTGCGCCCATCAGGAAGGCTAAGGGTGACATTTAAACTACCGGATGTAGTATTATCCTGAAGAAAGACCCCCTCGCAATTTGTATGTGTTGTAGGTACATAATCATAAAACAAGCCTCCTGTTGGTAATACGAGAGCATTAGTCCTTTGTTGTGGAGTGAGGGTTCGGAGGTCAAAACCGGCCACACAAAAAATATAGGGTCTCCAGTTAGACCCAGCTGGATAGAG
>Ga0155571_145_pt1 | contig 1955 bp, 1 predicted proteins | sample RifCSPhighO2_12_FD_107228 | JGI IMG/M metagenome (GOLD analysis project Ga0155571, IMG submission 107228) | Candidatus Daviesbacteria bacterium RIFCSPHIGHO2_12_FULL_37_11 | reverse complement strand
AACTCAGCCAACCCCTCAGCCCACTTCTGTTCCACAACCTTCGACAACTCTAGAGGAAACTGCAAATTGGAAGATATTCCAAAACAACGCCGTAAAATTTTCATTAAAGCTTCCGCAGGAAATGGGAACAGTAGGAGTAGGTATGGGTCCACCAGCAGCGAAAGATGCAAGCGAAGTCATTATCTGTAAAAGCTGCGATAGTACAGTAAATCCTTCCCATACCCCGTCTATCTATATACGGGCTACGGAGCTCAAGTATACAATTTACAAAGATACACCTTTCGAAGATTTGGTAAAACAAAATTACGAAGCTAACATCGTAAACAAGAATAATACCAGATCTGTAGTTAAAGGGCTTGAGCAAATTAATTTTGCAGGAGAGAAAGCTTTCACTTATACTTTGGATAGCTCTGGTTACAGTGGCAAGGATAACGGTTTCACGACCTACTCAGGAATCAATAAAATTATAGAAGTGAAACACAATGGTATATTTTTTGTCTTAATTTATACACAGGATCAGACTTTTGCCCAAATCCTTTCCACTTTTAGATTTACTCCTTAACTGTCATCCTGAGGCATAGCTGAAGGATATAAATAATATTCTTCACTGCGTTCAGAATGACATGAAGGAGATTGCTTCGTCGCAGACTCCTCGCAATGACGCGTTAATAATGCTAAAATTCAATAGATTCCGGATCAAGTCCGGAATGACGAAAAATGAAAAGACTTGTTTTAGTAGACGGAAACGCACTTTTGCATAGGGCATATCATGCAACTCCGCCCTTAACCACTTCCAAAGGCGAGCTCATCAATGCTGTTTTTGGGTTTACCTCAATGATTTTAAAAGAGCTTAGTGATTTAAAGCCGGATTATATGGCAATAACCTGGGATGAAAAAGGACCGACTTTTCGCCATCAAGCGTATACTCAATATAAAGCTACCCGGGAGCCTACTGATAATAATCTCACTTCACAGTACAAAAGAGTTCATGAAGTTATAGATGTATTAAATATTCCGGAGTTTAGTGTTTCTGGCTACGAAGCAGATGATTTAATTGGAACGTTGGCTCTTCAAGCTAAGAAAAAGGAAAACCTGGAAATTATTATTCTTACAGGAGATAGGGATATTATGCAGCTAATTGATTCCCGGATTAAGGTTTTAATGCCCAGGAAAACTTTATCTGATGTCGGAATGTATGGGGAAGAAGAATTTGTTCTTAAATACGGATTTATGCCAAAGCAAATTATTGAATATAAAGCCTTGGCAGGGGATGCCTCTGATAATATTCCCGGAGTACAGGGAATTGGAGAGGTTTCTGCTACAAAACTTATTCAAAAATTTGAAAACATTGAAAAAATATACTTGCCTGAAAATTTAAAAACTCTTCCTGAAAGAATGCAAAAACTTCTTGCAGAAGGAGCAGAATCCGCAGTGATGAGTAAGCAATTGGCAACATTGGATTTAAATGCACCAATTAAGCTGGATCTTTTAAAGTGTAAAGTTTCTGATTATGAACACGGAAATGTAGAGAAACTTTTTGAGGAGCTGGAATTTAAAAGCTTGATTGTAAGGTTACCTGGTAATGCCAATCGTCATTCCGAACTTGTTTCGGAATCTCAAAAGAGAGAGACCCTGAAACCCGTCGGCTTCGCTCAGGGCGGGCAAGTTCAGGGTGACGAAGTGGATTCTGGACAAGCCAGAATGACGCAGAACAAACATACTACTGAGCTGGATTTAGCTGTGACCCCAGTTCTTCAAAAAATGTCTCAAACCGGAGTCTTAATTGATCTAAAATTCCTGGAAAGATTGGGCAAAGAGTTGAAAAAGAAGTTGATTGGTCTGGAAAGAGATATTTATAAAAATGTTGGACATGAGTTTAATTTAAACTCTCCCAAACAACTTCAAGTAGTTTTATTTGATGAGTTAAGCCTGCCGGTAATAAGAAAAACAAAAAC
>Ga0155571_111_pt1 | contig 2120 bp, 2 predicted proteins | sample RifCSPhighO2_12_FD_107228 | JGI IMG/M metagenome (GOLD analysis project Ga0155571, IMG submission 107228) | Candidatus Daviesbacteria bacterium RIFCSPHIGHO2_12_FULL_37_11 | reverse complement strand
ATTGTATGGGGCGGCTGACCATCTGGATTTTCTGCATCGATTATAAAAGTGTTAGTTACTCTATTACCTACTCTTTGAATTTCCCCGCGGAGCTGAGGAATAGTGGCAGGATTACAATGAAGTTCTTGAACTACATATTTGGCTTCAAAAGTCATTGAACCAGTTCTAGTAGCCTCATGAGCGAAAACTGCTGGTTCTTCATATATATCCAATAAAGTCGTTGTTAAATTTAGTGGTTTTTGAACTTCGTTTGGATCAAATGGCAAAAATTCTATTCTTGGCATAGTTAAAGCTGGTATTTATTAGGATCAATCTCCAACCCCTCAGGTAAGGAACGCCCCACAAAAAGTAGTCTATCATTTGAAATTCCGTTATATCTAGTCACATATCTTTCATAAGGTACTCCATCTGCTGCCCTTTCTTCTCTAGTCATAGACATAAATTCATAAATAGGTATGAAGATATCTTCCGGGTCCACTGCTGTCTCAGTTAACAAAGCAGCTACTTCCGGATCCTCTACCTCTATTATTTCCTCTGTAAGATAATCTCCAATTTCTGTTCCTAAAATTGCCGGAGCTATAATTCGGGCAGTATCAATACCTCTTCTGGCATAACTTCTACCATTTTGTGATAACCAGATATCGAAAGCATGCTTTGTTAAAACATTAGTGTAATATCTAGGACCTCTTCCTTTATCACCAAAGGTACTATCTAAATATGTAAGTGTAAATCCATCAGGGTAACGTCTAATTAAAGCTTCAACTGTTTGAACTGGGGCAGCTACATTCATAAGTAATGATTCCCGAAGATACCTAGGGAGCTGTACATCTAAATTTTGATGAAACTCCAATAATGTTTGATTTCTTTCTGCTTCAGGATCAGCAAATAGTTGTGGACGATTTTTAATCCTTTGTAATTTGGTTATATGTTTATTAGACTCTTTGGCAAATTGCATACCGGTAGCAGGCAACATAAAAACGTGTTTAGGATTAAACGGCAAAACATCTAGAGCAGCATCAATTTGTTCCTGGTCAGTCAGATTGGCTTTAACCGCAATCAACCCCTTTTCCCCTAAACCCGGTCTGGCGACTTTGAGTTCAGCCATAGTATTTAAAAAGTGATCCGAGGTTAGACTAGTTGTCCCCAGCCCTATTCTTTCAACTCCTTTTTTCCGAAGATCCACCGCCAAAACTCGACCAAATCCATTAGTGGCACCAAAAATAAGAGTATCCTCCTTCGAAAAATCAAATTCAGCTAGTCTATCAGATTGTACCATAAATTAATTTATCCTTTTTTAGGAAAGTCAACTCCAGCTTCATATAACAACATAGAAGGAGAAACTCCGCCTCCCAGACCACCATCCATTGAACGTACATCTCCAGTTGTAAAGCCAGTGTCAACACTACATAAATTAGCTACTTCGGCTGCCACCTCTTCCGGAGTACCAAATCTCCTAAGAGGAGTTGAATATTTAAGAATAGCTGCCAAACGAGGTGGAATATCATCAGTCATTTCCGTCGTAATAAATCCCGGGCATACTACATTAGCTTTTATGAAATAACCGTATTCTTGAAAAACGGAAGCTGTAATGGATTTTGTCCAAGTAATCACTGCTGCTTTGGAAGCATCATAGTCAGCACCCATCATGACCCAATTCTTACCACGAACGCTTGAAATATTTACAATGGACGGAACCTGGTCTACAAAAGGCTCTGTGTCGGGCTCTGCATGATCAAATAAATCTCTTCGCAAAAGATGAGCAGTTAACATTCTTGGTCCTATATAATTAGTTTGAAACATCTTTTCAATATGCTCACGTCCAATGAAATCATAAAGAATCCCCCTGCTTCCCAAGTCTTTTTCAGTAATACCAGCATTATTGACTAAACCTTTAATTCTTTTACCGATTGCTTCAACTTCTTTCTTGACTTGTTCAGCAGCATGCGCAGTACTTGATTCATCAGAAAGATCACAAGCAATCCAGAAACCTTTAGTATTAAAGGGGTCAATTTGAACAATAGCCTCATCAGCTGAAGACCTAGAAAGAATAATAACTTCTAAAGCACCTTCTTGTGCAAGACGATGAACTGTTGCTCTACCAATTCCTTTATTCCCGCCGG
>Ga0155571_128_pt1 | contig 2727 bp, 1 predicted proteins | sample RifCSPhighO2_12_FD_107228 | JGI IMG/M metagenome (GOLD analysis project Ga0155571, IMG submission 107228) | Candidatus Daviesbacteria bacterium RIFCSPHIGHO2_12_FULL_37_11 | reverse complement strand
AACATATTATATAGTTGGTTTTCAGAAATGCCCCAGGTATTCTGAATAGCAGCTTGCCAACTCTGTCCAACCCTAACTGCATCGCCATACTTTCGCCAAAATTCCAAAATTTTTGGCTCACCGTATTGTTGGGCGAGCATATCTGAAAGTAGAAAACCAAGCGTATAAGGTTCAGCTTGTTCTAAAGTAGAGATGCCTGATCGCCAAGTGACAAAATCACTCAAAAGTGAACTGAAAAATCTCGCCTGATTCTTGTAATATATTCGCATATCAGCGAAAGGCTCATAGCCATTAACTGATCTGACTTTAGACATTGAATAGTCGGCACCACCTTCTGCCATATAGATAGGCTCGACATGCCAATTTGAAAAAGCAGATTGAATAGAATGGAAGCTCGAGTGTGTTATTGATTGATTCTTAGTGTTAGGAGAGGCGGTACCCCATTCGCCGGTAGATGACGTAAGAATTAAGAGTGAACCTGGCGCAGTTGTCAGAAAATGATTTGGAAGTTGTAATTCTGCGCGCAGGTTACTATTTGGAATACACAGACAATCAAGACTGTAAGTATCTAACAGATTGTTAATGTTACTAAAAGCATAGGTTTTGATAGATCCAGCTGCCGGACCCCAATATCTTAAGGTCATATCAACATTATTGCGGATTAAATCCCGGTCTGCGGTTGAAACATCACTACCAAATGCAAAGGTTGTTCCTCCTGTAGTAGTTGTAGGAGTAGGGGTGAGGGTTTTTGTTGGAGTTGGTGTAGATGTTTTTGTTGCAGTTTGAGTGGAAGTTTTGATCTCGGTTGCAGTAGAAGTTGTCCTTGTTGTTGCAGTTGGGGTTGAACCGGAAAAGGTGCGTAAATCTATTGCGCAAACAACACTGCTTGTATTTTGAGCTGCTATCAATACTCCGCAAAATACCTGACTGCCGGTGTTAACTGTTATTTCATTAAGGCTTCCCGGAACAGGAATGGTTTCTGATGCCCCGCCGAGTACAAGCAGATTTGAATCATCAGCATTTCCATGTCTTGTCAAGCCCAGCGTTACAGTATTTAATATACGATTTATGCTAATATCAGGAGGGATTCCTGCACGGGAGTTTTTTATTATACAGTTTAGGTTGGAACTAATTTGTCCTTCAGAAATAATCAAATAACAGGATGTTTCCGGAGCGCTCAAGTCAGAAAAAACTGAAGCTCCCCCTGTCAAAGTAGTAAGAATCGTTAGTCCGTCCTTAGAATACCTGTAAAGTTGACCGGATGTTCCTGTTGTCGCAAGCTCAATACTGCCTAGCCTTTCCCTTAAACTAAATTCTCTGCCTCCGGCAGGATTAGGTGTAGCAATTTGAAGCTCCGGAATGGATATTTTTGAAAGAAGACTGTCTGTATAACTACTTTTTGAAGCAGGTTCAACATGAGCTGAAACAGTATCAAGCATAGTTGGTCCAACAACAGCACTAATTCCTGCAGCAGCTCCAAACATTCTTCTGCGGTTAGACATTATGTCTTTACCAGTATGTATAGAATCTTCAAAAAGCTGCAATAACTGAGCCCTAAAAGCTTCTCCATCCGTTGGATGGCGGGGAACCCGTTTTTCTCTTTCAGCAGCAGATAACATAGATACTAATTATCTCACTTTTTAACTCAGAAGTCAAGTTTGCTATAGGGTTTACTTAATTATATATACTGCTTTTGCAAGATTTGAACCTATGTTATGTATAATCATTACTTTTTGGCCAAAATTCTTCGGTACTTAATTAATTAGTTTTTCCCAGCGGTTTTGTCATCTCGAGCGTAGCGAGAGATCTCTAGACTAATCTTGAGATTCCTCACGGAGTTTACCCCGTACTCTGTTACGGGGTTCGGAATGACAGTTTGCTGGGAAATACTGAATAGTTACATTCTTCGTGGTTGACATTGGCTGCCTCTTTAGTTAAAATACCCTTGTTCCGGTTTAGGTCGGATCAGATTGGAGCAAGTTCTAGCGAATACTACTCACATTTTTTAGACGAAGTCGCAAGCTTCGCTTATTTGCACTTTAACAACCGAAGAAGTAAATTAAACCACTCTTCGGCATTTTTTTGCAAAAAAAATTGACTTTGAAAGAGTGGTGGGATGAAACGACAAGAATAGTCTTGTCAATTCTATTAAATTGGATAACTTTTATTGAGAGTTTGATCCTGGCTCAGGATTAACGCTGGCGGCGTGCCTTAAGCATGCAAGTCAAGGGAGTCCCGATTTATCGGGACGACCGGCGGACGGGTGAGTAACGCGTGGGAATCTACCTTAGAGTGAAGCATAGCCTCTCGAAAGAGGGGGTAATTCTTCATAACATCGCAAGATTAAAGTCGCAAGACGCTTTAAGATGAGCCCGCGTCCTATCAGCTAGTTGGTGGGGTAATGGCCTACCAAGGCGACGACGGGTAGCTGGTCTGAGAGGATGGTCAGCCACAACGGGACTGCGACACGGCCCGTACATCTACGGATGGCAGCAACTGGGAATATTCGGCAATGGGCGAAAGCCTGACCGAGCGACGCCGCGTGGAGGATTGAAGGCCCTCGGGTTGTAAACTCCTTTTGTCTGGGAAGATTATGACGGTACCAGAAGAATAAGCACCTGCAAACTACGTGCCAGAAGCCTCGGTAATACGTAGGGTGCGAGCGTTATCCGGATTTATTGGGCGTAAAGAGTTGCGTAGGCTGTATGACGCATTCTGTTTGAAATC
>Ga0155571_112_pt1 | contig 4015 bp, 5 predicted proteins | sample RifCSPhighO2_12_FD_107228 | JGI IMG/M metagenome (GOLD analysis project Ga0155571, IMG submission 107228) | Candidatus Daviesbacteria bacterium RIFCSPHIGHO2_12_FULL_37_11 | reverse complement strand
GATCCATGGTATACTACTGCCCTTACTATCCTATCTATACTTTCCTGATCAGTCACGTCAGTACATAGCACCAGTAATGATCGCACTGAAGCGCTGACGCTTTCAACCGCGGCAACAGATACGGTTTCCTGTTTTAATCCGAACGAAACATCAAGAATTCTATCTATACTGTGGAGAAGTCCTCCAACACCTGCAAGAACGGCAGACTGTTGATTTTCTGGCCATGCCACCATTAGAGCCAACTGACCAACTTCAAAATCATGATCAGCATCATGACCAGAAGCTACAAGCCCAGTTGACTCGTGCATATTTCTCACCTCTGTTGCAAGAGCAGGATAAAGTTCCCAAATTTTTGGTATTTCCATATTTATCTTATAATTATATATGAGTAATAAAACTGTGTCAAATATTTTTTTGTCTCATATAAAGATATTGTATAATATCGCTATGATTGATGGCGTTGTTACCAAAAAAGTTATCAAGCATTCGGATGAGCACGGATTTTTTACTGAACTTATTAAATTTGGTGAGGATACATTCCATGAAGTTTTACAAACAAGCTACTCTGAAACCAAACCCGGTATTATTAAAGCTTTTCATATTCACGATTACTGGGAAACATGGTGTGTCACTCGCGGTCAGGCAAAAGTAGTTCTTTATGATTGCCGACCTGACTCGAAAACCAAAGGCAAAACTCAAATAATTTATACTGGAGAGGTTAATATGATGGTTATTGCCATTCCTGGTGAAGTAGCTCACGGCTATAAGGTTCTGGGAGATAAAAACATGGGTATTATCTATCATGCCGCTAAAGTATATGATCCAAACAACGTAACTATTAGATCTATTCCCTATGATGACCCTGATATTGATTTTGACTGGTCTAAAACTTAAATAATATTAAGTAATGAAATGGTAACCGTATATACAATCGCTTATAACGAGAGCGCACTGATCCAATTTATGATAGACCATTATCGGAGTCGGTTTCCGGACTGCCGTATCATCCTGTATGACAATATGAGCACTGATAATACAGTTAAGATTGCACTTGGGAGTGATTGTGAGATTATCCCGTTTGACACAAATAACCAAATGTCAGACCGCCGTCATATGGATATTAAAAATAATTGCTGGAAAGATGCAAAAACTGACTGGGTTTTAATGTGCGATGCGGACGAGCTCCTGGATATAAACGAGGAACAACTTAAGGCAGAAGAGAATTCCCGAACATCTATAATCAAGCCCGAAGCTTATAATATGGTAAACATGAAAGATAACTTCAATATCGCCAGTATCAAATATGGAGTAAGGGATCCCAATTATGACAAGTGTTGCCTTTTTAATAAAAAATTTATTAAAGAAATAAATTACGGAGCCGGTGCTCACAAGTGTGACCCAATAGGCACTGTGGCATATAACATCAATACGTATAAATTATATCATTACAAGTTAATAAATGAAAATTATACAATTGAAAAGCTTAAGACTACTGTAGCAAGACTCAGTCCGGAAAACATAAAAAATGGCTGGCTTTGTTATAGTTTGTTCCCTTATCAGGAAACTCGCGAGATAGAAGAAATTCGAAGTATATATGCGGATGACCGGAAGAATGCAATAAAACTAAGATGATATACAAAATCTTAATGACAGGCGGATCAGGACTCTTAGGAAGTGAGATAAGAAAACTTGACTCAACGATTATCTCCCCTACCCGCAGAGAACTTGATATTACCAGCCTTAAATCTATTGAAAAAGCCATAAAAAAATACAAACCGGATGTTATTTTACATCTGGCTGCTGCCAATAAACCACCAAAACATGAAACAGATCCAGTTCCTGGCCTAACTGTCAATATAATAGGTACAGCAAACATTTGTCTGGCTTGCTATAAATCAAGTGTAAAGCTAATTTACACTTCCACTGATTATGTTTATAGCGGAGCAGGACCGCATAAAGAAGAGGCTGGCTTGCTTCCACCTTCCAAATTTGCCTGGTCAAAACTCGGAGGAGAATGTGCAGTGCAAATGCTTAAAAAGTTTCTTATTTTGCGTTTGGACTTTGGACCATCCCCATTCCCCTGGGGAAAGGTCTATAAAAACCAGTTTGTTTCTAAGCTTTATACAAAGGAGATGGCTCCCCTAGTTTTAAAAGTGGTAAAATCTAAAGCTACCGGAGTGATGAATCTGGGCGGGCAGAGAATAAGTTTGGAGGAATATGCCCGCGAAACACGACCGGATATTGAGTCCATTCCTAAACCTGACTGGGTACCGCAAGATTCCTCTTTGGATATAACAAAAATGAAAAAAGAATTGAAATTATGAAAATGGATAATATTCAAGATGCGCCGCCAGAGTTGCAAGAAATGCTCATGGATTATTACATAAAGTATGGAGAGAAAAAATATACCACTGATTTTTGGGTTGATTTCAATAATTTACGCATTGGAGAATTATTAAGTTACGGCTATGACAAGTTTAAGCACACTGTTGCCAACCAATATTGTATGTGGCTGGAGACATCTGAGTTTCCGGAATCAATAAAGCCAATTAAATCACAGTTGGATTTTTTGGTCAGCAACCTTAGTAAAAAAGAGATATCCAATGCCAGAGAACTCGCTTTGAAATTGCCGGTTTTCTCATATAGAATTAAGGAGTTTAATTTAATCACTTTGCTTTTGTGGCAATATGTAAAAAATCAGGGGCTGGAAAAGGAATTAGCCAGCTTAAGTGAGCCATCAGAAGGCTCTCCCCCGGCAATAAACTTTGAAGACCGTCTAATTTCTCAAGACATAGCAAATTCTCTTTTGGAATTGGACACTATCTTTAAATATACTGAACCCGGATCGATCAAAACAATCCTGGAAATAGGCGCAGGTTATGGAAGAAATGCTTATGTCTGGCTGACCTTGGGCGGAGTAAAAAAATATTTAATAGTTGATATTCCTCCCGCATTATATATCTCGCAGAGATATTTAAGTAATCAATTTCCTAAAAAGAAAGTGTTCAGGTACAGGGGTTTTAAATCTTTTAACGATATAGAAGATGAATATAAACAGGCGGATTTAATATTTCTCATGCCCTGGCAAATTGAGATGTTGCCTGCACGATGTGTTGATTTAATTTACGCCATTGATTCTCTAAATGAAATGAACGCTGATATAATAAAACATTATTTCAAAATTTTTGATAATCTGGCAAAGAAATATTTTTATATGAAAACCTGGAAAGAATGGGTAGGTGAAAACGGAACAATAAAACAAAATGATTACCCAATTCCAGCTCAATATAAATGTCTCGTGAATCAAGAGTGTAGAGTACAAACAGACTACTTCGAATCATTATATAGATTGCCTAGTTAATTAAATGATAACCATATATACCGTAACTTATAATGAGAGTCTCCTGATCCAATTTATGATAGATCATTATCGGACAAGATTTCCGGGCTGCCGGATTGTCGTCTATGACAATACGAGCACAGACGAAACAGTTAAAATTGCGTTGAATAATAGTTGTGAAGTTATCTCATTTGATACTAATAACCAATATCAAGACCGCCGTCTTATGGACATTAAGAATAGTTGCTGGAAAGAAGCTAAAACGGACTGGGTTTTAATGTGTGATCTGGATGAACTTTTAGATATAAATGAGGCAGAGCTTAAAATGGAAGAGAATTCAGGCACATCCATTATCAGATCTGAGGGTTATGATATGGTTGATATGGAAGATAAGTTAAATATTGCAGGAATGAAATACGGCGCGCGCGATGCTGATCATGATAAATCCTGTCTTTTTAATAAAAAATTCATCCAGGAAATAAATTATGGGATAGGCTGCCACGAATGCAGTCCTCAAGGTATCATCGCGTATAGCAAGAAACCCTATAAATTGTACCACTACTGTTTTATAAATGAGAATATGACGGTTGAAAAACGCAGGGCATATGGGGCAAGACTAAGTCCGGAAAATCTTGAAACAGGTTGGTCAGGTCACTATCTATTTACGCCAGAAGA
>Ga0155571_131_pt1 | contig 5035 bp, 4 predicted proteins | sample RifCSPhighO2_12_FD_107228 | JGI IMG/M metagenome (GOLD analysis project Ga0155571, IMG submission 107228) | Candidatus Daviesbacteria bacterium RIFCSPHIGHO2_12_FULL_37_11 | reverse complement strand
GCTTATATGTCTGATGCGATAGGAACACAAACAGAAACAATTTTTATAAGAGCTTTGGCAAACTTAAGGTTTAGTATTAAAAAATATATATTCAGGGAACTCTTTGTTGGCGCAACTATGGGAAGCTTAATTGGATTTTTAGCCGGATTTTTTGCAAGTTTAATTTCCGGAAGCTCCCAAATTGGGCTAGTTGTGGGTTTATCACTATTCTTTTCTATGTCTGCTGCAACAGTTTTAGCCTGTCAAGTTCCCATAATTTTACGCTCTTTCAGAAATGATCCTGCAGTAGGATCTGGTCCATTTACAACAGCGCTTCAGGATGTGGTGAGTTTGACAATTTACTTCTTGGTAGCTTCAATAATTCTCTAGCAGAATTCACAGGTGTTTGCTGGTTTATCTTTTCTTTTGCAGCAAGATCCACAACAATATAGTTTTCCAAGGTGCTGGTAAGCCTGACCTGGCTTAATAGTTTTTCCGCATTTATAACATTTATGTTCTTCTGCCATATGTTTGATATTAAACTACCGCGGACTTTTGTGTCAACCCCGATTTAATCGGGGTCAGGTTGGTTATAATTTTCATTACCAAAAGCAATATGAACCCAACCCCTAAAAGCATAATCCAATCAATTAAACCAAGTGGTTGGACTTTGAAGAGCTCCTGGAGGGAATTTCCGCTAACACTGATTGGTAAATAAAGAACAAACAGCTGCAGGATTATCGATACTGAAATTGCAAACCAGAGGAATTTATTAGAAAAGAGCGGTAAGTGGTATTCGGATCTAATGGCAATAATCCGGATCATTTCATATAAAACTACTGCGGTAAAAACTAAAGTTTGACCATGCATTAGATTTTCTTTTGAAAAACCAAAAATTCCAAGTATAGCGACAGTCAACATAGAGCTTATCAAGACCATTGTTCTTATGAATTTTCCATTAACAATTTCTTCTCTAAATCTGGACGGTTGCGAACTCATAATATCTGACCTTCCTGGATCCACGCCAAGTGCAATTGCAGGCAGTCCATCTGTTACAAGATTTATCCAAAGTAGATGGATTGGAAGAAGTGGTAATGGCCAACCGACCATAACAGCAATAAAGATTACCAAAACCTCCATAATGTTAGATGAAAGCAAATAATTTACAAATTTTCTAATATTTTCATATATTCCCCTTCCTTCCCTAACCGCTTCAACTATAGTGTTGAATTTATCGTCAAGCAGGATTATGTCTGAGGATTCTTTGGATACATCTGTTCCGGTTATTCCCATGGCTATACCAATATCAGCAGCTTTTAAGGCTGGTGCATCATTAACTCCGTCTCCGGTCATGGCCACTTGGTGGTTTAATGACTTCAAAGCCTTGATAATTCTAATTTTGTGTTCTGGGTTAACTCTGGCATATACGTTTATTTCCTCCACTTCTTTCTGAAACTGTTCGTCAGATAATTTATCTAACTCAAGTCCTGTTATGGAATTGTCCTGTATGCCGATTTCACTTGCTATTGATTTGGCGGTGAGAAGATGATCTCCTGTAATCATAATCACCCTTATTCCGGCATCAGTGCATTGTTTAATGGCTATTTTCACCTCAGTTCTTGGAGGATCCATCATTCCCTGAAGACCCAGGAAAATAAGATCGCTTTCAATATCATCCTGACTCCACCCCGGGGGTGTAATCGTATTTTTTTCACCTCCGGGGTGTGCTAATCCTTTATATGCAAAAGCTAAAACCCTTAGAGCATTTTTGGCCATTTGCTCGTTAATTTTCATTATTTCTTCTCTATCTTTATCTGTAATATTCACAACCTCCCCCTTTTTTTCTATTCTGGTACACTTATCTAAAAGTATCTCAGTTGCACCTTTACTGGTAACTAGCATGTTTTCACCAGCCTTCAAAACTGTAGTCATCATTTTTCTACTGGAAGAAAAGGGTATTTCTGTTACTCGAGGATATTTGTTGATCAATTCATCATGATTAATGCCAGTATCCAAAGCTATTTGAATTAATGCAGCTTCAGTGGCATCTCCAATAATCTTCCCATTAGAGGTTCTGGCATTGCTGGCAAGAATTCCCATTTCAAGAAGCTTTCTAATTTCCTCGTTCACACCGGGGGTGTTTGGTGATTTCACCCCCGGTGTGTCTTGCAGGTCGATAATTTGACCATTAATATAAGCTTTTCTGACACTCATCATTCCTTCTGTTAAAGTGCCTGTTTTATCGCAGCAGATAACATCAGTTGAGCCTAAAGTTTCTGCTGCAGGGAGATTTCTTATAAGAGCATTCTGTTTAAGAAGCCTTCTGGTCCCTAGAGCAAGGGAGATGGTAACTACAGCAGGTAACCCTTCAGGAATAGCTGCAACAGCTAAAGCAACTGCTGAAATCAAGGCTTGAATAAAATTTTGCTCCCCGAAGAATATTTCTTCTAAAGCGACAACTGTTGCCACTGCTAAAACTATTTTTCCGATGACACTACCTAAATGATCCAGCTTTTGCTGCATTGGGGTAACAGGGTCAGTTTCATTTGTGACCATTTTGGCTATTTTGCCGATTTCGGTATTCATTCCTGTATAAATAACAATTCCCAAACCCTTCCCGGAAGAAACTACTGTTCCCGAAAAAACCATGTTTTTTTGGTCAGCAATAGAGACCTCGTCTTTTAACGAATCTGTGATTTTGCTAACCGGAGTACTTTCTCCGGTTAAAGCGGCCTCAATGGTGGTTAGACTAAAACTTTGAGTTAGTCGGATATCAGCCGGAACTTTCTGACCTTCTTCTAATACTACTAAATCTCCAGGGACTAACTCTTTAGATGAAATCTGCATGAGGTGTCCATCGCGATAAAGCTTAGTATTAGAAGTAACAAGTTTTTTAAGGCTTTGAATAGCTTTTTCCACCCGGTATTCCTGAATAAATCCGACTATGCCGTTTAATAAAACGATGGCGATTATCATGAAGGCATCTATTTTTTCACCCAGGAAAAAAGAAACTAATGCTGCGGCAATTAATATAAGAACCAGGAAATCTGTAAATTCTGAGAAGAATAAAATTAAAGGATTTTTACCTTTTTTCTCTTTTAACTCATTGGACCCATATTTTTGAAGTCTTTCTTTAGCCAAAGAACTTGAGAGTCCATTTTTAAAATCAGTTTGAAGTTCTTTTCCAACTTCCTCCGGAGTTTTGACAAATGCTTTTTCCATTTATATTTATTGTAGTACATGGATGATTTGTTATATAGTGGATATATGGGTATATTTCCAGAAGTTTTGGCTCATGGGGTGGAAGAGGTTGAACAACTTGTTCCAGCTCTAGATCAGGTTATCCGTTCAAATTCCGTCAAATTTACAGTTTTGGCTTTGGGGGCATTTCTGATTTTGACAATACTCTCTATATTGCTTAAGAGTAAAACGGAGCGGATTAAATATGCCTTATACATTTTATTTGTGGTAGTAGCATTATCAAATACTATATATTTAGCTGGTTCAACTATTTACTTGAATCAACAATCTACAACAGGAGGTCCTATTCACTATCACGCTGATTTTGAAATATGGAACTGTGGGGTTAAAGTAGAAATTGCCGATCCTGAGGGGTTATCCAACAAAGTCGGAACTGAAGTTATACATGAACACAATGATGACAGAATTCATATCGAAGGAGTGCTTCTGGATTCGCATGATGCCGCAGTATCCCATTTTTTTGAACTAATCGGTGGAGAGCTCCATAATGATCATATTAGTATTCCAACTGACAATGGAATAGTTTCCCTGCAAACCGGTCAAACTTGTTCTGATAGAACTGCTGCAGCGCTTCAGGTATTTGTCTTTAAATCTCAAGGTAAAACTTTTTCGCAAACCAAACTTATCGATCCTGAAAGCTATATTATATCACCACACTCAAATGTCCCTCCCGGGGACTGTATTATTATCGAATTTGCTCCCTTCAAAGAAAAAACAGATAAACTTTGTAACTTCTACAAAGTAGCGGTTCAGAAGGGAGAAATTTATGAACGCTGAAATTCATTTACCGACATTAGGACTTGTTCTGGGCTCTGCTGCTATTGATTCTATAAACCCCTGTGCCATAGGTGTATTAATACTAATGATTTCAGTAATGATGGCCGGGAAAAAATCTTTGGGCCGTATGCTTCTTTTGGGAGGATTTTACATCTTTGCAATCTTTGTTACTTACCTTTTGGCAGGACTCGGATTATTATACTTCCTGGCTTCAATTCCGCTTTTTGTAACAGAGTACCTTTCAATTTTTGTAGGATCTTTGATTGTGATTTTCGGGCTTGTCGAAATTAAAGATTATTTTTGGTACGGAAGAGGATTTTCTTTGGGAATCCCACCCTATTTTGCTAAAAAGATACACAATATGTCCCAAAACATATCTATTCCGGGAGTAATTGTTACAGGGGTTTTTGTGTCAGGAGTAGAACTCCCCTGTACAGGGGCGCCGTACCTGGCAATAATTACCATTTTATCGGTTAATTTTAATTTCCTGGCTTTTCTTATGCTTATTTTATACAACATTGTATTTGTTTTGCCTCTTGTGGCTATACTTCTACTGGTTGCAGGAGGGGTTAATCTTCATGTGGTTAAAAAATGGAAACAGGAAAGTAGAGGTATAATGAGGTTGGCAATAGGTTTACTGCTTATTGGATTGGGATGGCTTTTGATTTTGATAGCAAATGGTACGATTAATTTTGGATAAAGCAGACACCCCCGGGGTGTAACTGCAATTTTTCACCCCGGGGGTGAAATCAGGATGACTCATATTATTAAAAGAAAAGGTCATAAGCAGGAATTTGATGAGCGTAAAGTTTACGCTTCGGTTTACGCTGCCTGTTTATCTGCACATGTGCTACAAGAGGAGGCTGAAAATATCTCTAATTTAGTTTCAAGAGAAGTTAAAAAATGGATTGAAGGAAAGCAAGAGGTTCCTGCGGATCATATTTCAAAGCAAGCTGGAGATGAACTGGAACATTTAAATAAAGAAGCAGCATTTATGTATAAGACCCACAGGGATATT
>Ga0155571_111_pt3 | contig 5547 bp, 3 predicted proteins | sample RifCSPhighO2_12_FD_107228 | JGI IMG/M metagenome (GOLD analysis project Ga0155571, IMG submission 107228) | Candidatus Daviesbacteria bacterium RIFCSPHIGHO2_12_FULL_37_11 | reverse complement strand
CGCTTGTTCCTGAGAAATTTGATTACTCAAGTCTTGAATTACTTGTATCGCTACAGGAATTCTTTCAACAAGTCTTAACTTTACCCTTCCTACTCTATCTAAATTTTCTAAAAATTTTAAATCATCCTCTACATCTAACCTCAATGGTTCTGGGGTAGACTTTCCAGGAGCTGAAAAAATTGGAGATTCAATAGTTCCCAAAATATTTTGCGCACCAGCTAATCTAACTTCAGCTTTTTGAAGCTTTGCATTTAACTCAGCTATTTTTGTTTCGTGCTCTACCATAAACTACTAACTCCCCTTTTCTTCTAATCTTTGTTCAAACGCTATCCCAAACCTTTCTGCAATCCCTTTAGCTCTTTGGAGATGTTCCGGAGAAGCTACTCCTCCTCTTTCAATAAGACTTTTAATGTTTTTAACATACATCCTAGTCCGTTCGATTCCGTTTTCATTTTCTCTTCCAATAGGTTTAATTTCCATTAAAGTATAATAAAGCACTTCTCCGGGTTTAGGAGGTCTGGTAAATTCCTGAGCTTTTTCGAAAATGAAATCGTTTACTAAAACAACCTTCCAGTTTTTTTCAGCTAATTTCTTATTTACATATGTTTTTAATACTCCTAGTCTGTTTTTAGCTGCTTTAATATCATCTTCGTTAATCTCATCAATATCGTCAAACCATAGTTCCCGAATTACAGAATCAATATGGGCAGTTTTTGGTAACGGCTCCTCCATTCCTCTATCTTCCAATAACATCTTCAGGAACTCTACAAATTGTCTTGCCTGCTTGCTTAAATTGTTTACTTTTTGTCCATCAGGAAGGATAAATATATTCTCAAGCTCAGTAGTGGGCTCTACAAATTCACTCTCGTCAAATGATGTAATTATTCTCCCAAAATCCTCCTCCAGAGGAATAACATACCGGTTTTTAACTATGTCAAAGAGTAAATCGTTAAAAATACCTAAAATTCTGCTGTCAACTGGAATATATTTCGTTTCTATACCATCAGCAGGAAATTTTACTGAGGAATTTTTCGGAAGTCCGTAAATAACTTTATATTCCGGGTTAATAGATAAAGGTTTTACGGGTATTTCAGGTCTTAGTTTATTGATGAGCTTACCATAAAGCAACGGGTCTCTACTCCCTTCTCCCAGCCAAAAACCTTTTATAAACAATGGGTATCTGTAATTTTCAAGCTGTTTTTGAAATTCTTCCGGTCTAGGTATTAATCTAGCCCATAATTTATAATCGATAACCCCTGTAATTGCCAAAGATGAACCTGTATTTTTAATTACTAAACCATCCGGTACAGTTACCCCTTCTATTCCGGAATTTAAACTATTTTTCCTGATTTTACTGAATTTCCTGTCTGGATAAACCTCCTTGTATAACTCTATAGCTTCTTGAGGGGATAAAACAAACATATCCGGATCTCCGAATACCTGTGTAAAATGAAGGCAACCAAGCTGCTCAAAGATTTGTCCTGCAAGCTCTTGCATAAAATTTTTCTTCTCAATTTCATTATCCGGTTGGAATTTTTTTATCTGAGCAAGAAGCCAAGGCACATAATCACTTTCAAAAAACTTCTCTATCAAAATTTTAGCTGGTTCTTGCAGACTTTCCAGGAATTGTATCATGCTTGGATCTTCTTTAATTTTTCCCGGATCTATTAATATTCCTGCTTCAGGAGCTTGCAGAGCTGATACTATCTCTACTGGAATTTCAGGGATTACATCCATCGGAGTTGCAGGTAGTTGCTCCGGTGCTACTGCAGTAGATACTACAGTTTCTTTTTCTTTATCTTCTTCTGTAGCTAAATTCACATTTTGCAATTTATATCCTGAATTCATACTAGCCATCTTTGAATAAATTAATTTATCACCATATGGATAATTAATCTTTTTCGCCAACTTAGTCATTTTGAGACTAATTCGGGCTACAACTGGATCTTCTATTCCTAGACTTTTAGTTGAGAGAACACGTGAAGTTACTATTTCACCAGGATTTCCAACTAACACTTTAAGAAGTTTCATTTCCTCAGCTGTAAGCTCAATCTCTCTGTTATCTACAAGAATCTTATTCTGTTCTTCAAAAATAACAATTCTCGAAGAAGCAAATTTAACCTCGCCTTTAAAGAAGTAACGGGTATTAATACCAGCAACATCAGAAATTATAAACTTTGGATCTGTTTCATCTCTTTCTAATTTCCTTCTAAGAGATTGTACATGAACACCTATATTAGAAACCGAGTTTGGGTGATTTTTTTTAATAATTCTACCTAAATCTTTAGTTAAAATACCTGAATCTCCAGCTTGAATAACTACCATTAAAGTATCCCATTGTAAATCAGTAAATTTAATAACTTCACCATTCCTGGTTATTTCTCTATTCCTTCTATTTATAATGCTGAGGGGTAACTTTTCTTCTTCTAATTTCGATCCAACAAATTCACTTTCATCCTCATCAAAAGATAGAACAAACGTTTCGTCTGCTTGTATCGGTTTCAACAGAACTTGAGTAACTTCAGTAGGTTCAGTTGAAGGAATTTCTGGCTTTACTGGAATTTGAATACCTGTGTCGAAAGTAGCTACTATACTAACTTCTCCTGAAATTGTCTCAATAGGTCGCCTTCCAGAAAGTTTGTTATACATCTCAAAAATAAATTCCTGCCTTGTTATCAACCCTCTTCTGTAATCACTTTGTAAATCCTGCTTAAATTCGCTCATATCCTGCTCTACAAGTTCCAATGCATCAGCTGGTAAATATCCGTCTGCATTTAACTGACGTATCTCGTCTATCCTAAATCTTTCCTGTACCATTACATCTATTTGGGGTTCTAACTGCTCAAGGATTTCATTTTGTTTTCTCTCTAAATTGGGAAGTACAACTGTAGCAATTTTCCTGCGCATTGATCCAACACTAATCATTATCTCGCTTCGGTTTCCACCATTCATTACGCGGTAATTTAGACGTTCAGGACCCTGCTCAGTACCTAAAGTTTCAGCATGCTTAGTAATTTCTGCACTAATTTTAAAAAGCCTCTCAGCCCTTGTTATTAATTCTGGTAATGACTCTCTCTCTATGGCCATATTTCAACTCATAGTCTACCACGTAACCTATAATTTGTCAATCTCGAATTAAATCGGAGACAATTACCTTAACAAGTGGGAAACTATATGAGTATTTTAGTCTTTTCTTCGGTAAAATTCAAGAAGAGAACTAATTCTTTAACGCTTTAAAACTAAAATCCAAAAGTTCTTTTGCTTCTTCTCTTCTGTTTTCTGAGCCCAGAAGTACACCTAGTATTTCATGGCCATCTTTTCTTGCCAAGGTTATTAAAGTTAATCCTGCCTCCGGGGTATAACCTGTTTTAAAACCTACTACCCCGGGATATGTGGTTAACAAATTTATTCCACTGTACATATCATAATCCTGATGGTCACTCGTTCTCTCAATGTATATGTGTTCAGTTTTTGAAATATCCACCAAAACCGGGAAGTGTTTTATAACGTATCTTGAAAGAATTGCCAAATCATAAACACTGGAGTACGAATTTTCACCATCTTCATCCAGTCCTGTTGGATTAACAAATTTAGTATTTTTCATTCCAAGCTGCTCCGCTTTACTATTCATAAGCTTGATAAATTCCTCTCTATTACCAGTAGAACTTTCAGCTAAAACCTCTGCAGCGTCATTTGCTGAAACCAAAAATATTCCATATAAAAGCTCTTTTAATGTCAGTTTTTCGCCAGGAAGAAGTATCATTTCATCCGGTTCCATCTCCGATGCCCTTTTTGAAACCAGCATTTTTTCATCTAGTTTCCGATGTTCCATTACAATTAAAACTGCCATAACTTTTACAAGTGACGCCACCGGCAATTTTTCATGAATATTTTTGGAATAAAGCACTTCTCCATTACTTGTTTCTATAAAAAAAGCTGCCTTTGCAGTAACTCTTGCAGTAACTCCGGGAGTTGAATAGGCTGTAACTCCCGGAGTTGCAGAGCCTAAAACATTTTGCGGAAACCACTGGTTTAATCCTATTGTTTTACTTTCTTTTAAAACAGGTGAGGTAAGCTCTGAACCTGAAAAAGAAAAGTATGGAATCGCAACTGCAAAAGCTGCAATGAGAACTATTCCTGCAAGAGTCACAATTATTTTTTTCATATCGTTTTCAATCTATACCCTAACCCCTATACCCTAATTCTCCCTCTTGACTTAAAATACTATTATACCCGATGATAAATATAGCCCTGATTTAATCGGGGGAGCAGACGGAAAAATTTATGTTGCACCGCCTGCTGCCAATTTTTTTAATTCTAATACTCATTGGATTTTTTGCTTTCCAAATGCAGCCTTTTAAAAGGGATCTTGCATACAAGCTTGGTATTTCAGGTGATCAAACTTCCTCCTGCTGCAATGAAAACCAGGTTTCCAAAACAGGGATTTTTGACGAAAGTGCAGATCTTGCGATATTCAACGGCGAAATTATCCCATATTCAAAGACCTCTTTAGCTTACGGCAATAGCCTTGTAAATTCTTCTGATGTTTTGGGCACCACTAATGCCTCCGGAGAAGAAAAATGGATTGAAGTTTCCTTAGATGAACAAAAAGTCAGGGCATGGGAAGGCAATACTGTAGTCATGGAATTTCCAATATCTTCAGGCAAGTGGGCTCCAACCCCTAAGGGAGATTTCAGGATCTGGTACAAAACAAGATATCAAAAAATGGAAGGGGGCAATAAAGACTGGGGGACTTATTATTACTTACCAAATGTTCCAAACAATATGTTTTTCTATAAAGGGTATGCTCTGCACGGAGCGTATTGGCACAATAACTTCGGGAATCCCATGAGCCACGGATGTGTTAATGAACCTCTGGCTAATGCAACAGAGATTTTCAACTGGGCAGGACCAATAGTCCCGGAAGGTAAAAATGTTGTTAAAGCATCCCCTGAAAACCCCGGAACCAGGGTCTTTGTCCACTAGGAACTTCAATCAACTCCCTTTTTATTAAGTATGCACTCTATAATTTCATCCCTTTTTGCCTTTTGGGTATGTGTCCTCGGAAAATCTTCTCCATCCCAAATGGTCCAGCTATTAATTCTAAGATGTGAAGCAAGTATCCGGTTAGCAGCTTTTACTAAATATTGAGGGTCCATATTAGGATCATCCAAAAGTAAAATTGCATGGAGATCTTCATGTTGTACCCCCTTTGCTACTCTTTGTTGAAGAAAAACTACTGCTTCGCGTACTCCTTGTTGCACTAAAACTTCCTCTAAATCTTCCGGGTAGACATTCAATCCATTAGATAAAACAATCATATTCCCTTTGCGTCCCATTAGCTTTAACTTCCCCTCCTCTAAAGCCCCTAAATCTCGGGTATGAAACCAACCGTCTTCCAAAACCTCACTAGTTGCAGCGGGATTATTCCAATAGCCTCTCATAATATTAGGACCACTGACTAAAATCTCATCATCTGGTGCGATTTTAATCCTCACTCCTAGCAATGGAAGTCCAACATAGCGATGATCATTCATCGATAAATTA
>Ga0155571_110_pt1 | contig 5673 bp, 7 predicted proteins | sample RifCSPhighO2_12_FD_107228 | JGI IMG/M metagenome (GOLD analysis project Ga0155571, IMG submission 107228) | Candidatus Daviesbacteria bacterium RIFCSPHIGHO2_12_FULL_37_11 | reverse complement strand
AAATAAGTCCGTTTTCATAGACGATATAGCACTTTGTCTCACTTCTTCTTTTTTTGTTACTTCATAAGATTGCCTTAATCTTTCAATTTCAACTAATGAAGGAATTTCTATAGTTGTGCCACCACTTAGAACTATTTCTTCCGTAGTGGATGAAAGTTTCGAATTAAAAGATGAAATTATTGCCTTTGCTTTGCTTAATTCTAGTTCTGATACAACTGGAGGATTAGCTTCACTAGCTTTCGTTTTTATTTCGGATTGAATGTTATCTAAGTCTCCCATACCTAAATAAATAGTAACCACACCTGCAAACACAGGTGTCATTGGGTGCCTTATAAAATTTGTACTTTTTTCAACTAGATTTGCCATAATGTGTGGAAGTTTACTACTTATAGTGTTTACTTGTCAAGCATGATCTGGAAATGGAAATTAGTAGTATTTCCTAGCGATTTTGTCATCTCGAGCGTAGCGAGAGATCTCTAGATTTAATCTTGAGATTCCTCACTGCGTTCGGAATGACAACTTAGAGATTTTCACCTGGGAGGTGGGATAGATACGACACCCGGGGAAATTAGGATTTTTTGACTGGATGGCCGCCGAATTGCCAGCGCATTGCAGCAACTACTTTATTTCTGAAACCATTGGGTGAATCTTCTTTATCTTTGAATGAATTGTCTCTGACTTTTACAGAAGCTTTTATAACTGGTGTATCAACTCCCATTTTTTTAGCAAGTTTTATTGTCCAGTGAGCTTCTCCTTTTTTTGTTCCAGATCCTCCTGCTGAGCCAATTGTTGATGATATGTTAGAAAGCTCTGGGTTAACTTTTAGCTCATTCAAAGTCCAATTTACAAGTCTTGAATCAATTATGGATTTGTTATTATAAACCCTGAAAACTTCTCTTAAATCATAATCATATGGAGAGGTTTTCAAAATTGCGGTTCCCTCCCCTATTGCCTCCATCATTCCGTATTCAATGCCGTTATGTACCATTTTTGCAAAATGTCCGGATCCAACAGGTCCAAAATGTCCAAAAGCTCCGGGAGCAGCTGCAGCTTCAGCAATGGGTTTGATTTTGATGAAGTCTTTTCCATATCCTCCAATCATAAGGCAAGCTCCGGTTCTTGCTCCCTCCAGCCCCCCGGAAGTCCCTACATCCATAAAATGAATCTCATATTTTGAAAGAATTTTAGATCTTTTTAAAGTGTCTTTGTAAAAAGAATTTCCGCCGTCAATAATTAAATCGCCTTTGGAAAGAAGTGGAACGAGTTGTTTTAAAACTTCATCAACTGCAAATCCCGCATCTATCATAAGCCAGATAATGATCCCGCCCACCTCCGAGGTGTGATCTGGTGTAACCTTTGGCTCACCTCGGAGGTGTGATGGGTCTTTTCTGAGTGAGGTAACTAAATCATTTAATGTAGAAACTACTGTTAAATTTTTTGAACCAATTTTAAGTTTTTTCGCTTCCTTTAAAAGTTCTTCTCTGGGTTCTGGGGACCTGTTCCAAGCCACAATCTTAATCTCTTGTTCCAGAAGTCGGAGTACCATATTCTTACCCATACGACCGAGTCCAATAAATCCGAGTTTCATGGCTGAACCACCTTTGTGTATGCTTCTTTTAATCTTTGTAGAGCTAAAACGTAGGTTGCAGTTCGCGGACTAACCTTCTTCTCTTCCTTAATTTTCCAGACTTCTTCAAATGCTTTTACCACTTTTTCTTTTAACTGAGTGTTAACTTTTTCCAAACTCCATTTTTCTCCATTCATGTTTTGCAGCCATTCAAAATATGAAACGGTAACCCCCCCGGAGTTTGCAAGGACATCCGGTACCACTATGATTCCATTTTTTTCCAGGATCTCATCAGCCTCAGCAGTTGTAGGGCCATTTGCCATCTCCAGTATAATGTTTGCTTTTATATCTGGTGCATTTTCTCCTGTTATTACCCCTTCCATTGCTGCTGGAATTAAAATATCAACAGGAAGTTTAAGTATTGTTTCATTTGAAATATCTCCTTTTACATCATCCGGGTTATCGCAGACAGATCCAATACAATAACACTCTGAAATAAAACCTTTTTCAAGTTTGCATTTCTTAACAAGGTCAATATTAAATCCTTTTTCAGTCCTGCTTCTTACTCCGCCTCTTGAATCTGAAATAGCCATAATTTCAAAGCCGTTATCGCAAAGTAATTTTGCTAAATGTGAACCCACATTTCCAAAACCTTGTATTGCCACAGTAAGTGGCTTTTTTAGACCCATTTTATTGACGAGTTCCTCTAAAACAAAAAATCCACCCATTCCAGTTGCCTCTTCTCTCCCTTCCGATCCGCCATTTTTTATGGACTTTCCAGTCACCACTGCTTTTAATTTATTTGCATCAATTTTCAATCCTCCATTTTCAATTCTCAATTTTTCGTATTCATCTGCAATCCAGTCCATAATCAAGGAATTTGTATTAACATCCGGAGCAGGTACGTCCAATTCTGATCCGATATTTGGGGCTAAACTTCTGGCAAACTGTCTTGTCATCTCTTCCAGCTCTTTTTTGGAAAGATTTTTAGGATCTATTTCTAGCCCACCTTTCCCTCCGCCAAAAGGAACATCACAAATTACATTTTTAATCGTCATCCAAAGAGCTAAAGCTTTAACCTCTGATTTATTAACATCAGGATGATACCTTAAGCCCCCTTTGTAAGGTCCTCTCCAGTTATTATGCTGGATGCGATATCCATGAATGAGCTGGATTTTCCCTGAGTCCATTTTTAAAGGAAAAGAAACTTCAATTTGCCTTTGTGGCGTGGACAAAATTTGCAATAGTTCATCTGGAAAATCTATAATTTTTGCAGCTTTATTAAGTTGTGTTAAAGCACCTTCAAATGGATCATTATTCATATGTTCTTCCGTCATCCCGAATTAATTTCGGGATCTAAAGATTCTGAAACTAGTTCAGAATGACAATGGATGAATTTACTATACAGGAAAAAAAATATTTGAGCAAGGTTTTGATACTTAACAATTGTCTAACCATCATAAGTACACCTCCGAGGTGTGCAAAGAGGTTAGCCCTGTTTCACCTCGGAGGCGTGTCCACTCCCGGTGTGTTTGCTGGTAGTGAGCTTCCCGCCCACACCGGGAGTGTTGCTATTTGTAAGTGACAGGATGTATGGGTTGTGGTTTAATTAATGTATGTATCTTCTTTTTGATATTGGGGGAACAAATATCCGGCTTGCAGTTTCTCCTGATGGTAAAGAAATTGGAGAGGTTGTTACTATTCCTACCCCTCAAGATTTTGAGGATGGTATTAAGGAGATTGCTGATGCAGCAAAAACTCTAAACGGATCGGATGAGTTTAAGGCAGCCGGAGGCGGAATTAGAGAAGTTTTGGATAAAAATAAATCAATGTTAATCAACGATCCAAAACATTCCAAAATTCCTCATTGGATGGGAAAGCCTACTCGGGAAAAGCTTCAGGAAACTTTAAGCTGCCCGGTATATCTTGAAAATGACTCTGCACTGGTTGCTCTTGGCGAAGCTATCCACGGGGCAGGTACAGGATACAAAATTGTGGCATATATAACTGTTTCAACAGGGGTTGGAGGCGCGAGAATTGTAAACTGCAGGATTGATCAAAACTGTTTAGGGTTTGAACCAGGTCAGCAGATTATTGATTTTAAAGATATAACTTATCTTGAGGATGAAATTTCCGGTGAGAGTTTTAAGAAAAAATTCGGGAGAGATTCGTATACTATTACTGATGAAACAATTTGGGAAAGATCGGCTAAAATTCTGGCAGTTGGATTAAATAATGTACTGGTTTTCTGGTCCCCGGATATTTTAATTTTAGGTGGAGGGGTAATGGACTCAATCCCCATTGAAAGAGTAAAAATGCATCTTAAAGAAATTGTAAGGAAGTTTCCAGATCTTCCGCCTGTTGTAAGAAGTAAATTAGGAGAAAAAGGCGGGCTCTACGGCGCTCTTGAATATCTTAAGCAAGTTCATTCTTAGATTTTAAGAAAAAATACCCTATTACACTAAAAGTTATAATTGGTGAAACCCAGGGAGGAATTGGTGTCCCGAAAGCCTCAAAAACCATGATAAGCCCTAAAAATAAGATGGAATACATTGCACCGTTTTTCAAATACACATATTTTTTAATTCTATCAATGTTTGATACAGTAACTTGCCGAACAACAATTGCCCCCAGCCCATTTCCCAAAAGTATGAGCGGAATAGAAAGTGTAAAAGCAAAAGCGCCCAGGACTCCGTCAATTGAAAAAGTTGCATCAATTACTTCAAGATAAAATATTTTACTTAAATCACTTTTATTTGAAGTTAACATATTCTTTTCGGCTTCCTCTGCATTTTGTTTAAACCCGTGCGTTATGAAAAATGCAGTTGAGCCGACAACTGCTCCGAGCGCCATAAAAGGATTTTCTTTTAAAGAAAGCCAGACGATTAAAGTTAAAAGTATAGATACAACTGCATAAAACCAAATTCCCTGCCGCATAAAAAAACCCTCTCCGCGGAGTCCAAACCTTTTTGGTTCCATAAAAAGCCAGTGGAAAAATAAGAAGATTAAAAAAGTACCTCCACCAATAAGAAGTATTGGTGCAGATGATTCAATTGCTTCCACAACATGTGGGTCATTACTAAATGTGGCTGTAATAGTTTCAACAGGTCCGAGACTCGGGTTGACTGCCCAGACAATTACAAATGGGAGCAATCCGCGAACAAGAAAAACTCCAAGTATAAGCCCCCAAAGCAAAAACCATCTTCTCGCCCATTCTTTCATTGTTGAAAGTACCTGGGCGTTGATTATAGCATTATCAATGCTGCTTACAGTTTCAAAAAGAGCAAGCCCTGCAACTATTAAAATGATTGAAAGTATGTCCATACACTATCTGTCATTCCGAGCGAAGCGAGGAATCTCTGAATTAATTCCAGTTACACTATGTATCTAGAATAAATCTAGAGATCCTTCGGGCTACGCCCTCAGGATGACAGTTATTTGTAATGTTCCAAGATTTTTTCCACTGTTTGCTCAACATTTAAATAAGAGTTGTCTAGAATAATAGCATCTTCTGGAATTCGCATTGGAGAGGCTTCCCTTTCTGTATCCATTTTATCACGTTCTCTGATCTGGTTTAAAACATCCATAAGGGTTAATTCAGGCTTAGTTTTTTTTAACTGTTCATATCTTCTTTTAGCCCTGACCTCCGGGGATGCTGTAAGAAAAATTTTAAGACTTGCATCAGGAAAAATTTCAGTCCCTATATCACGACCCGTCATAACTGTATTTTGAGGCTTACCAATTTGCCTTTGTATTCTTTTAGAAATCGACCTTATTTCTGGATTAGCTGCAATTTTAGATACAAATTCAGTAACTTTTGGTTCATGAAGTCTGTTGTTTATTTCTATGCCGTCTGCATAAATTAGGGTATCATGACTTTTTGTTTTAAAGCGGATATCAATTTTTTCTAAATCAGAGACTAAGTAGTTTTTTTCCAGGGAATATAGTGTATATATTCTGTAGATAGAACCAGTATCTATAAAATGATAACCTAATTTACGGGCAAGAAGATGTCCCACTGAATTTTTTCCGGAAGAAACCGGACCATCAATTGTAATTATTTGATTCACTAAAAAGACATAATACCAAATATAACCTCATTTGTC
>Ga0155571_116_pt1 | contig 7857 bp, 9 predicted proteins | sample RifCSPhighO2_12_FD_107228 | JGI IMG/M metagenome (GOLD analysis project Ga0155571, IMG submission 107228) | Candidatus Daviesbacteria bacterium RIFCSPHIGHO2_12_FULL_37_11 | reverse complement strand
TCGTAATCTCTCTGATTCACATTGTTTTTTTCGTTTGCTAATTTAGCCCAGTTAAAAATATCAGCAAGTGTACAGCTGGCAGATGTTGTATCAATTTGCTGCCAGTCAAAAACAGTTCCCGTGAAAGCAACTTTGTCCATTGAATTCTCGAGGTAGTATGTATTCGCCGATGGCGTGGCAGAGGCTACGGTAGAGAATAATTTCTCTCTGACGTTGTCAACCGTGATTGGGTTACCTTCTCTATCAAGTCTACTCGTATTGTCGGTAAAATTGATAAGCTGTACGGCAACTTTACGCTCCGTTGAACCGGTTTGCCTGGCCAGCACTTGTTGGGGCAAATTCTTAATCCTGTTCGGGTCTGCTACAAGGATTGAATCAAGTGCAAATCCGGATAACTCTATCCGGTTTTCAGTGAAGAAGGCGGATGTATTTTCTCTTGTAAAGTATACCGTGTACGCGCCAAGCCCATATGTAGTTTCTGATCTCCCATGCTCAAAATCATCACCAATAATTACAGATGGTTCTCCCCTAACACTCACTTCCTCCTCAACAAATTGCGCTACTGCCTTTGGCAACCGATCACGGATCTTTTTGGAAAGGGCATTTTGTAGAAATAAGTTGGGATCATCTGTGGTAGCAGCAAGCATGGCTGCTTTTCTTTGCTGAGCAATCCCAACCAGCTTTACTTCAACTTCCTGCTTCTTATCGGGTTTGTCTTTGAGCTCTTTGGCAGTTTGGAGTAATTGATTGGTAAGCTCCCGCACAGTTTCTGAGCTTGATGCTGCCTGAGAAGGAGGTTTTGGGAAAAGCCGGGTAAAAACTGTATCCTGAAATTCAAGTGTATTGGAAAACAGAAGGAATGCAAATACACCTAAAACAGACATAAGCATCAGTAATAAATGCACTCTTTCTAAAGATTTAGAAAAATTAAGTTTCAATATAATATATCCCCTTACTTAATTAAACACTCAATTAAATTCAATTGTCAATTGTCAATCATTAGGAATATCCATTATTTTCTAAATATCCTCTTTAATATTGAACCTAAATCAATTTTTAAGAAATATACCGATATCACTCCAAACGTAATTATCCAAATCAAGGTTAAAACATGGAATAAAACTATCATTGCTGAGGATAGGTTTGCATCAATCCCGAATACCCCTGAAAAAATTAAGAGTCCTGATGCTTCGGCAGATCCTACATATCCGGGTGCAGCTGGAATAAGATACGTCAACGCAGAAAGTAATTGAGCAAGGTATAAGGTTAGAAAATTCTGACTGGAATCTAAGGCAAGAAAAGTAAAATACCATATGCTGGCGTCTGAACCAAAAGCAAGTAAGGTTACTCCGAAGATGAGCAAAAGCTCCTGAGGCTTTCTTTTTAATATAGATAAAGAATCTAACAGGAAATTTGATATACGCTCAAAGTATAACTTAATGATATTTACTATTAAGAGCTTACTCAAAAAACTTACTATTTTCCTGGAAAAAACTACTTGAAAAATAGCTAAATACAGGAAGAATATAACCATTGTAAAAATTATAATAGTTATAAATATTATACTGTCCGGTATACTTGTAGGGATTATTAAAAGAAGCGGACCAACTAGAGCCAGAACTACCAGAAAATCAATAAACCTGTCAAGAAAAATCCAAACAAGTGCCCGGCTTAGGGGAGTTTCATAATTTTTGCTAATATATATGCCTTTTGCTATCTCCCCTGCCCGAATTGGAATCAGGAAATTTAACATTGTAGCGGCGCCATTTAAGAAAATCAAATCTTTGAGCCGTATTTTTTTGACTGGAGCAAGGAATATCTTAAGTTTAACGGATCTTAAAAACTGAGCTACAAAAATAAAAATAAAAACAGGGAGAAGATTAATAACATTTACTTTGGAGATTGTATTAATAATTTCACTTATATTAACAAATTTAAGCCAGACAAATACCAGAACTATGCCCAGCAGTGTATTTAAAACTATTTTTACCAAATTCCGGGTTGAAAACATCTGTTATTACAATATACACTATATATAGCTATCAGTCATCAGCTATCAGTCTACAGATATAAAATTTAATGTCTGTTAGCTGCAAACTGTTGACTGTAGACTACTAAAATGTTCTCATCCTTAAAGCTTAAAATTGTCCTTGGAATATATATATTCTTAATACTGTCAATTCCTGTTGGCGCATATCTTGCCTCACAACAACAATCTGCTACCACTTCGGCGAAACAGGAAAAGAAGCCTGTAACTAAACCAATTGAAGAAGCAAAACCGCTTCCAACCCCGGTATCCCAAAAAACTATTCCTGATGAATTACCCGGCGAAAAAGCTACAACTCAAGCCACTACTTTTGGCCCAACACTAAATTTAAAACTTACACTTGAAGGAAGGCCTGCTGCAAAAATGGCAAGTAAAATCTTTATAGGGATTGCGGAAGCAGCAGCTCAAACTAATCTTAAATATCTCCTTAGCTTTAATATTGATCTCCCTGATTCGGGCGAGTTTAACGGACTCTCTCTGGCAGGGCTCACAACCGGCTCAAATTACCAGGCAGTAATTAAAGGTCCCGCACAAATTGCAACGTCCTCTGCATTTATCATGTCTCCAACGCAGTCAAATTTAAATAGCAATCAACCAATATTTCTACTTACTGGAGATTTAAACGAAGATAATGTTATAAACAGCGCCGATTATTCAATTGCCAAAACCGCCTTTGGAGCAAAACCAAACTCGGCAAACTGGAATGAAAACATAGATTTTAATGTTGACGGAATAATAAACAGCGCAGATATTGCAATAATCATTAAAAACATGGCTAAAACAGGAGATTCAGGACTTTGGATTTCTCAGGTAGCCTCTGGTTCAGCCTCTCTTTTAGATCAAACTCCCGCAGGATCAGTCTCCGCAGAACCTGTGTATCATCCTTCCGGAAGCTCCGGTTACTGGCTTTGGGTTCCTGGATTTTAAAAATTGACAATGTATATACTGTTGAGGCTAAGTAAAGCTATCAAACTATATCAGTAGCGAAATTTTTAATATACTTTAGCTTCAGATTTATCTCTTAGCACTATTTATTCATATTTGCTAACACTTTTTCAAAAATGGAAAGCTTACTACTAAAGGCTTATCTATTCTTTTTCTAGTTCTTTTGGAAGACCTTATATTCCTATTTCTCAATAAATCAAGCTGTTGACAAATTACGGTAACTTAAGGTAAAATACTTAAAGTCCTGAGAAAGTGGGTGGAGCGAAATCATAAATCCCACCGAGGCATCATTATTGTCATCCTGAGCAAAGCGAAGGATATATATTCTTCACGGAGTTTATCCCGTACTTGATACGGGGTTCAGAATGACAGTTCCAGACCTCGCTTAGGCGAGGTTTTTTAGTTATGAAAACAAGGGCACAAAAGCAGGAAGATGTAATAAAATTAACCGAAAAATTTGGCAAAGCTAAATCTGTTGTTTTTGCTGATTATAGAGGCTTAACCATGAAACAGCTAAGCGAACTTCGTGATAAGCTTTACAACGAACAAGCTGAATTTACTGTTACCAAAAACACACTTCTTGAGCGTGCGATTACTCAACGTCATCCTGCGAGCGAAGCGAGGCGTATTCCACTTGGTTCAGGATCTAACCATGAGATGCCGAAACATCAGCCAAAGGCTGATCGTCCTTTGGATGAAATTCGGCATGACGATTTATTTAGTGGTCCTACCGCCACTCTTTTTACATACGATGACGAAATCTCCCCTATTAAACTTTTAGTAAAAGCACTGAAAGATGCCGGAATAGGTAAAATTAAAGCCGGATTTTTAGGGTCTAATTTTCTGGATGAATACAGGGTAATTTCACTTTCTAATCTTCCAACTAAAGATGAACTCCGAGGACAAACAGTGGGAATTTTAGCAGCTCCACTTAATGGGATAGTTGGAGTACTGCAGGGAAATTTAAGAAATTTAGTATATGCACTATCAGAGATTCAAAAAATGAAAGGAGGTGACGCGCAAACGTCATCCTGAACTTGATTCAGGATCTATTTATATAGATTCCGTGTCAAGCACGGAATGACAATAATATTATGATAGATGATCCAAAAAATGATGAAATTCAATCAGAAGAAACAGCAGCCGACACCTCCGAGGTGAAGGATGAGGTTTCAACAGCAGACACCTCGGAGGTGAGCGAGGAAAAAGAAACTCCAGCCACTGAGTCTGCACCAGTAGAAGAACAAAGTAAACCATCTAAGCCTGTATCTAAAAACTTAGAAAAAATTATTGAGCAAATAGAAAAGCTCTCAGTTTTAGAATTAGCTGATTTAGTTCATGCTCTTGAAGATAGATTTGGAGTATCTGCTTCCGCACCAGTTGCAATAGCAGCAGGTGCCCAAGCAGCTGGAGGAACAGAACCAGGAGAGGAAAAAACTACTTTTAATGTAATTTTATCCGCAGCAGGTGCAAATAAAATTTCAGTAATTAAAGCTGTAAGAGAACTTGTTCCAACGCTTGGGCTAAAAGAAGCTAAGGATTTAGTTGAAGCAGCTCCAAAACCGGTTTTGGAAGGAGTTAATAAAGTTACAGCTGAGGAAGCCAAAGCTAAATTAACAGCCGCAGGCGGAACTGTAGAGCTACAGTAAATCCCCACTGTCATTCCGAGCTAAGCGAGGAATCTCAATATTCACTCTTGAGATCTCTCGCTAACGCTCGAGATGACACGACAGGGTATTGACATCATCTGTTTTATTGTGATATACATATTTATAGAATGGCTGATAAATTATCACTTGAGAATCTTCCTGATCTACTAACAGTTAGAGAAGTTGCAGAAGTTTTACGCGTTTCACCGCTAACTATTAAAAGATGGGGCAAAAGAGGAAAATTACCCGCAATAAGAATCAATTCCAGAGGAGATAGAAGGTACAAAAAGGAGGCTGTCTTATGGCTTCTTGGAATAACTCAGAAACAGGGAACAGAACAGATAAGTCCATCATATTAAGATTTGAATACTTATTGTTATCTGGAAATTATCACTTATTTAATTTATCTGCTAATTACCTCTGATTATCCTTTCATAAAAGATAAAACCACTATTCACTGCTAATTTGCGGATGCACGCTGTAATTTGGATTTTCTTCAAAGGCAATTTCACCTTTTTTCTCTACGATGTAATATACAAAACCTCTTTTTTGTTCAAGCGGCTCTTTATACTCCGTTTTTGGTTTATGAGTAGAATTATCAAGCACAACCAGAAGTCCCTTCCCAATATTTATTAGGGAATGACCAAAACCTGCAGGTATAACCGCTTGCCTTCCGGAAAGAAGAGTGACCACTTTAAATTCTTTTGCCTCACCAAATTCATCATTTCTTTGCATTATCAAAATTCCCTGACCATAAAGACATTGATATATACCCACACTATCATCTTCCCTGAAATATCCTTCGGTTTTGTTAAATTCAATCCCGTTTAATCCCGGATTTATAACATAAATACATTGATTTTCACTCTCGATAATAAAATATGATTCTTTTATTCCGACAGCTTTTGAATCCATTAAATATGTTTCTAGCTCTTTGTGTGTTTTAATAAAAATCATATAAATTTAAAGTACATTTAATCTGCACCCTGAGTCAATAGCCAAATATATTTTAAGAGTGACGTTTGCCTTTTTAATCTCCAAGGTTGAACAATTAATCTATATAACCATTCAACCCTCAAATTTCTCATCCAGATTGGTGCCCTTGGAACAACTCCGGAAATATAATCAAAAGCGCCTCCAACCCCCATTGCCACTTTAACCGGAAGTTTATCCAGATTTTGCGCTATCCAGTATTCCTGCTTTGGATGACCAAAAGCAACAAAAAGTAAATCTACTCTATCATCCCGGACTTGGGTCCTGGGAATCCATGTTTTTTGATTTAAATGGATTCCCGCCTTCGCGGGAACGACAAATCCACTTAAAGCATACTTAACTGCAAGTTTTGGATACTTATTCTTTAATTGCTTGGCACACAATTCTGCTACCCCATCTCTTCCTCCTAAAAGACCTATTTTGTATCCTTTTTCTGAAGCCAATTCAGAAAGATTTTCCATTAAATCAGTTCCTGCTACTGTATTTTTAACTCCGCCAAATTTTAGCCCCGCACCATCAGGAATAGCCAAATCCGCATTGTTTAATATATTTTTAAACTCCGGATCAGATTTAGCAGTTACTAAAAACTCAGGGTTTGGTGTAACTATGTAGTGTTTCTCTGAATTTGATAACCACTTATCCACGACAGACACAGCCTCATCCATATTAACATCATCGATTTTGACTCCTAATACATTTTTTTTCATACGCTCTCTAAAACCTTCAAAGTTTCTTTGGCACATTTTTCCCAGGCGAACCTTTTTACATTCTCAAAACCAGCTCTAACTAACTTGACTCTTGACTCTTGACTCTTGACTCTACTCATTCCCCTAATTATATCGTCCAGCGAGTGAGGATTTACATATATCGCACCCTTTCCAGCAATTTCCGGCATACTTGATGTGCTTGATGTTAATACCGGGCATCCGCAAGCTTGAGCTTCCAGAATTGGCAGTCCAAAGCCCTCAAAAAGAGATGGAAAAGTTAAAGCTATTGCTCCTGAGTAAAGAGCAGGCAAATCCTTATCTTCAACACGACCCAGAAACTTTACCTTATCTTCTATTCCCAATTTTGCCGGTAACTTGTAAATAGAATCTGATAACCAACCACGACTTCCCACTAGAACTAACTTACTATTGTCATCTCGAGCGATTAGCGAGAGATCTCTAGATTTTGCTTTTTTAATCTTGAGATTTCTCGTTCCACTCGAAATGACAGAGGAAAAAGCCTTTATTAACCTTTCCAAATTTTTCCTTGGCTGAATAGTTCCTATAAACAAAAAATATTTTCCAGCTACCAGATCAAACTCTTTCAAACTATTAACTAATATATCATTTTTTACTGGCTTAAACAAATTTTCATCATACCCTTCATAAATTACTTCTATTTTCTTAGGATCAATTCCTATTTTTTTTACCAAATCCTTTTTTGTTGCATTTGAAACAGCAATAAGCTTTGTAGCTGATTTCAATTGATATTTTGTGATATATTTAAGATATAGTCTCTGTTTAAGCTGGTGCATCTTTGGTAAATACTCTGCTCCCAAATCATGCACAGTAACTACAGTTTTCAAGCCTGGTTTGTGTATCAATGGCGATGTATGCGCAGGTATAAAAAGCACATCCAGCTTATCTTTGAAGGTTTGTCTCGCAAGTCCAACTTGCGTCCAAAGCCTTGGCCATTTTAACTCCACAAACTTAAAATTCCCCGACCAACCACGCAAGGCGTCCCCTTGTGTGCGTAGATATACAATATATTGATTTTTGGAATCAATTTTCGAAGAAAAGGAGCTTTGCTCCAGTTTAGCCAAAGCTTTAAGCAGCTGATAAGAATAATTTTCAGTTCCGGTTTTATCTTTCAGAAAAGCCCTTGACCCGTCAATTCCAATAATCATACTGTAATTATATATAAATTGTGTGCTATATTAAAACCATGCAGGGTACTTTGGGTTTTACCTTAATTGAGCTTTTAGTAACTATTTCAATAGTAGCCATACTTGCAGTAATTGGATCTACTATATTTACAAATGTACAAAGTGAAGCCCAAAATTCAAGAAGAAAAGCAGATGTTGTAGCAATCGTAAAAGCCATGGAAACAACGTATGATCCTGTTACAGGCACATATGATGCAACAAAAATACTAAATGGATCTGCATTTGCCTCAGGAACTATACCAACTCCTCCTGAAGGAGGAAGCTACTTTGCTGATTTAGAAAGTGACTCA
>Ga0155571_121_pt1 | contig 9657 bp, 9 predicted proteins | sample RifCSPhighO2_12_FD_107228 | JGI IMG/M metagenome (GOLD analysis project Ga0155571, IMG submission 107228) | Candidatus Daviesbacteria bacterium RIFCSPHIGHO2_12_FULL_37_11 | reverse complement strand
AGATGGATTAATTACGAACGAGCCGGCGCAAAGTGTACAAGTAACTGCAGGGGAACAAATAGGAAAGGTCGGGGCAACCGGTAATGTATTTCCAAGCGGGGAAGCAGGAGCACACATTCACTTTATGGTAGTTAATGATAAAAACGGTGACGGAAACTTTAATGATAATATTCCGGACGGAATAACAGATCCCTTTGGCTGGCAATCTGAAAGTATTGACCCCTGGCCGAATTTCTTTTTTAATTACTCCGGTAAAAACCGTTTTGGAAATTTAAGTTTTTACCTTTTTAAGAAAAACCTGGAAAACTTAAACGCAACACTTACATCAAACGGCGGAGTATTTAATAACGGAAGATATACTGTAAAAGCACCTCAAGAAATTACCAGCCAGAATCTAAATCTTCAGATTAAATCCTCTCCAATAGTCAATATCACCAGTTCGTTAGTTTCTGTTGGATCAACAATAGATATGACTGCCCGCGACAGTTTTGGAAATTTAGTAACTTTTTTCCCGCAGTTTTTTGAGATTTTAGTAGACCTTAAAATTATGGATCTATCCAGATTTAAAACTTCTACTTTGCAGTTTTATTCAAGTTCTGACGGAATTACCTGGACTCCTATTAATACGGAAGTTGATTTAGGTAACAAAAAAGCGAAAACTTCTGTTAATCACTTAACTCATTTCGCGCTAATTGGAGAAAGGATAGATATAACTGCACCGATTACTACTGCAGAGTTAGAAGGAATAGGAGGACAAGCGGATTGGTTTAAATCTGACGTTAATTTAGTACTAAATGCTAAAGATAACGAAGAAGGATTAGGAGTTGATTATACTCTCTTTAAAATAAATAACGGAGACTGGGAAGTTTACGAGAATCCTGTTCCCTTAGATGAAGGAAATTATCATATTGAATTTTATTCTGTAGACAATGATGAAAATATTGAAGGATTAAAAACAAAAGATTTTGATTTTAAGATTGATAAAACTGTGCCTAAAGCTTCTATAAATTCTGATACCCAATATATTTGGGAACCAAACGGAAAAATGGTTGATGTTAAAATAGATGGATATTCATCTGATGAAAATTTATTGAAGACTAACTTAATAATTGATGACGAATATGATATTTTCGATAAAACGGAAGCAGTATCTTCGGATTATTATGGAATTATTCAACTTGAAGCAAAAAGAGATGGTAGCGATATAGATGGAAGATTGTATATAATAAAAATAGTTGCAGAGGATCTAGCAGGAAATATTACTGAAAAACAAATAAATGTAATAGTTCCTCATGATCAGCGCGACTAACTGTCATTCCCGCGCCATTCGACCCCGAGCTCATGGCCGAGGGGAAAGCGGGAATCCATATAATACATACTGTATTTTTATAAGCAGAGCTTTCTTTTCCTTCGGAAAAGTAGATTCCGGATCAAGTCCGGAATGACAGAATGGAAATATGAACCAGCGCGGTAATATTTTAATCATCTTATCTATATTAGTTATATTCTCCGCTGGTACTATTTTCTATTACTTCTATTCAAAACCTCAAACTCCTGTTAACCCTTACTCAAGGTCTTCTGTTATTAAAACCCAGCCAACCAGCACAAATAGCGCAGCACAAACACAAACTTACCAATCTATCAGTTTAAAATTTTCCATTTCAATTCCTACCTCATATACTTCACAGGAAGGAAATACATATACCGATATTATGAGAGATAGTTCTGTCATTCAAATAATCAGGAACGGTACAAATACACAATCGTTAAGTGAATATTTAAGTGATCCTACATACAAAAAAAATACCACTATCTCTAATCCAAATCAATTTGAAATAGGTGATTACCAAGCTGTAAGTAGGCTAGAGACACAAAACACAAGCGGTAGTAAACAAAAAGTTGTATATATTTATATAGATGGTTGGGTTTATTCCCTTTCCACTTCTTCCGAATCCCTATATGATGACTTGGATCAAATTGTAAAGAGTTTTAAATATACCCCTTAAGGTTTTTCAACAGCCTTCGAGATATGACCTGCAAAGGTAGATATTGCCAGTTTGCTTTAATATTTGCTCTATAAATTCTATTGGCTCCCGGGATTCTTCAAGACTGGAATCTTCAAACAACTTTCTTCTTTCTTCCTCTGGTGTATTTTCTGTTTTGTACACTATTTCCCAGAATACTGTTGAAGAGGTTGGAAATAACGTACAGATTCTTTTGCAATCTAATTCAACAGCACGGATACACGGAATTGAAGTATAGCCTTCTTTCACTTAATTAATCTCTTTAAAGTCTTTCCGGCAGTAAATCCAGGAGTTTTTTTCTGAGGAATTTGAATTGTTTCACCTGTTTGAGGATTTCTTCCCCGTCTGGCTGCCCGCGACCGTATAAGAAAAGTTCCGAATCCGGTTATCACAACTTTTTCTCCTCTTACCAGGGCATCTCTGGATAAGTTAAATACAGCGTTTACAGCATCTTGTGCTGCCCGCTTTGTAAGGTTAGATTTCTTTGCAACTTTTTCAATCAGTTCGTTCTTTGTCATAACTCATTTACAATACCGGAAGTTTAGACTCTTGTCAAGCCCCCTTTTACTGCGGAGTTGTCATTGTGGACTCAGATACTCTTACTTCTCTTATTGCTGTAACTTTTACAGCACCGGGAACCATAACCTCTTTGGAAATTCTCTCTGCAATATCATGAGTTAACTTTGGAAGCTCATCGTCAGAAATCTTATCAGGAAGTACTATAACTCTAACTTCCCGACCAGCTTGTACTGCAAAAACTCTGTCAACTCCATCAAAGCTCGTTGCTATTTTTTCAATATCGCCGAGCCTTTTTACATAATCCCCAACATCTTCGTTTCTTGCGCCTTCCCTTCCCCCTGATATTGCATCTCCCAAATATACGCAAATACTTTCAACTGCGCTAAACGGTTTATCCTCATGATGTTCAGCAATACAATTTACAACTTTTTCCGGAAGCCCGAATTTTTTCGCAAGCTGTACACCCCGGTCAACGTGTGTACCTTCTTCCCAGTCAGTTAAAATTTTTCCAACATCATGAAGTAAACACCCAAGTTTTACAATATTAACATCCGCTCCAATTAAACGCGCAATTTCTACCCCGATTTTGGTTTCTTCAAGAGTGTGTTGTATCATATTTTGCCCGTATGAATATCTGTATTTGAACCTTCCCAGTAAACAAACAATCTCTGCCGGCAAATTATATACTCCTACATCGCTGCAGAGTTTCTCGCCAGCCTGGCACATAATTTTTTCAATATCTTGTTTTGTACGCTCTACAATTTCCTCAATTCTTTGAGGTTGAATCCTTCCGTCTTCCATAAGCCTTTCAAGTGAAACTTTTGCAATCTCCCGGCGCACTGGATCAAAAGATGAAAGTATTAATGTATCAGGAAGCTCATCATCCATAACAACATCAACTCCGGTTGCTTGCTCAAAAGTCCGGATATTCCTTCCTTCTTTTCCAATTATTCTTCCTTTCATTTCTTCATCAGGAAGTTTTACGCGGGAAGTTGTAAATTCACTTACATAATCAGTTACCCCGTGAAGCATTGCGTCTGCTAAAATTTCTTTAGCTTTTGCATCCGCTGTAAGTTTTATTTCATCTTCTGCAGCTTTTATTTTTTTACTGATTTCTGCGCTTAAATCTTTTTCAACTTGCTCAAGGAGAATTTGTTTTGCTTCGTCGATAGACATCTTTGAGGTTTTTTCAGTTTTTTCTATTAAATCTTTGCGGAGTTTTTCTATTTCAACTAACTTTGTTTCAACCTGCAGCTGTTTCTCAGAAAGTTGGCGTTCTTTTTCTTCCAAAATTCCCTCGCGTTTTGCGAGTTCTGCTACGTTTATATTAACCAAACCTGATTCAGTTTGAGTATCATTTATTTTAGGTCCAAAACTCTTTTGCATAATACTGTTCTGTCATCCTGAGGCAAAGCCGAAGGATCTCTAGATTTAATCTTGAGATTCCTCATTTCATTCGGAATGACAGGAATGAAAGTATCAGAAAATCCCACAAATTATCTGTGGTTTTGAGGAAAGTTTATAATATGAGAATTAAATTTCGCCATATTTACCTCTAAAATTTCTGCCTTCACCATCTAGTATTATTTTACTCTTTCTTTAATAATTTTTCAATAGTTAATTTTGCAACCGGGTATTCAAACCCTCGCCGTAGTAAAAAGTCCGTTGACTTTTTTTTCATTTCCATCTCCGGCAAATTTTTCCAGACTTTAACTTTTTTTTGTAATAGATTCTCTGCCACTTGCTCCTCTGATACTTTATTAAAATGATTTGAATCATTTAGTATATCCTCTACAATATCCCTTGAAATTCCCTTTTGTAACAACTCCATCTTGATCAACTTCTTTCCTCTTTTTTTACTTCTCGATTCAATCCATGAACGAGCAAACTCTTTATCATTTATCAATCCTTTCTTTTTCAATTGTCCCACGGTAGTAGTACAAATGATTAAACTAATTTCCTCTTGACCTTTAAGCTTTCTTTTAAATGATAAATTTTTAAGATAATCCAGGATCTCTTTTTCTGATCTCTGGCGGATATTAAATAGTCTATACATCCGCTCCATCAACTTTCCAACCTCAGCTTCTTGTAAAATTTTACCCAGATCCTCCTGCGCAATCTCTTTACCAATTACAAGTCTATTATCTACTACCAAATCCTCATCTGCCCCAAAAGCAAACTGTCCATCCAAAAAAATGTTAAAACGTCCTTTCGATTTTTGCGGCTCAACTTGTGTAATTTTCATACTTCATTTCCTATCCTACTAATAATCTTTTCTGTCTTCGTGAACTAAACTTCTCCATCAACTCGGGTTAAACTCTGTCATCTCGAGCTAAACTTCTCTGTCATCTCGGACTAAACTTCTCTGTCATCTCGAGCGATTAGCGAGAGATCTCAAGACTTAAGTCTTGAGATTCCTCATTTCATTCGGAATGACAGTTTGCTAGAAAACTTGAATATTCCAACCATTATACAGCCAAATCTTTAAACTGTGGGTTTATAGTTTTGATTAAATTTATCTTTTTCTTTCTGCTCCATTTCTTAATTTTCTTTTCTACTTCTATTGCATCTTCAATTCTGCTAAATTCCTGATAAAACATAAGCTGATTAATATTATATTTCGAGGTAAAGCCTGGAATTAATTTATTTTTATGTTCGAATGTTCTTTTTTGAAGATTATTTGTTACTCCTGTATAAAGTGTTCCGGTTTTACTAGATAAAATATACACCCAATAACTTTTCAATCTTGAGATTCCTCATTTTATTCGGAATGACAGATTGGGAATTATGCCGCCTCCTGAATTTGACCTTCTTCCCCTTCTTCTTCCCCAACCACTAAAGGTTCCATCCCGTCTTTAGGTTTCCCCCAGGAATCCCTTATTTCCTTTTCCAACCTTTCTGCATCTTTTATATTTTCTTTAAGATAAACAACTGCTGCAGGACGACCTTGACCGATTATTTTATCATCCCATTTTATGAATGCTCCACTTTTTGTAAGAATCCCGAGTTCTATTCCAATATCCAAAAGTTCACCTTCGTGCGAAACCCCTTCGCCGTACATATCAAATTCAGCAATACGGAATGGGGGAGCAACTTTATTTTTTACAACTTTTACTCTATGCCGGGATCCAATTACCTCGTCCCCGGATTTAATATTTTCAATTTTTCTAATATCAAGTCTTATAGTGGCATAGAACTTTAAAGCCTGACCTCCGGTTGTAGTTTCAGGATTCCCAAACATAACTCCGATTTTTTGCCTAAGCTGGTTTGTAAAAATTACAATTGTATTGGTATTTGATATTGCGCCGGTAAGTTTTCGAAGAGCTTGAGACATCAGGCGTGCCTGCATTCCCATTACAGCATCACCCATTTCTCCTTCGATTTCTGCTCTTGGGGTAAGAGCAGCTACAGAATCTATTACTACAACATCAATTCCACCGGATCTGATTAAAGAATCTGCAATTTCCAAACCCTGTTCACCGGTATCCGGCTGGGAAATTAAAAGATCATCTAAATTTACTCCAATTTTAGCTGCTCTTTGCGGATCAAGAGCATGTTCTGCATCTATAAATGCTGCAGTCCCGCCTTTTTTTTGAGCTTCAGCTATAACGTGAAGAGCAATAGTTGTTTTACCGGAAGCTTCCGGACCGAAGATTTCAACTATCCTTCCTTTTGGAACTCCTCCTACACCAAGAGCTAAATCCAAGGCAATAGATCCGGTTGATATAACATCTGTTGCCATTTTCTCAGCTCTTTCACCAAGCCGCATTATAGATCCGGTTCCGTATTGTTTTTGAATCCCTGCAATAGCTGCAGCAATTGCAGCGACTTTGGCATCTGATTTTGCAGCTCCGTTTCCACTCATGCGCGCATTAAAACATAAAGAATTAAGATTTGCAAGGGGTCAAAATTAATTAGTTTTTATGTATCCATACATCAGATGATAAGCTACTATCCCGAAAGCTATAGCAACATTTAAAGACTCTTTTTTACCTTTCATCGGAATCTCCAAAATTTTATCTGCTTTATCCAGTATAGACTTTGGCAAACCATTTACCTCACTCCCCATAACCAGACATATTTTATCCGCTTCCCTACCGTCATTGCGAGCCCTGAGAGAAATCGAAGGGCGTGGCAATCTTATTTCATAATATGGAACCGACTTCGGATCTTGTTCCACAGCCAAAATCAGATAACCTTCTTTTTTCAATCTATCCAAAAGCTTTACTGTTGAGTGTTTCTGTTCCCACTCAACAGATTTTTCTGCTCCCAAAGAAACCTTTGTAAAATCAGATCTTACCAGACCAAATTTGTCCAAAGGAGTTGGAGTTACCCCGCAAAGATAAATTTTTTCTATTCCAGCTCCATCAGTAGTCCTAAAAATAGACCCAACATTAAAAACACTGCGGATATTATGTAAGACGACTACCATGGAATAGATCCTGAAACACATTCACTACGTTCAGTGCAGGCAAGTTCAGGATGACGCTTTGCGTCACCTGACTTCATAGCTTAGGGTAACTGAAACTGTGATTTCTGTGGAACCGGGTTCTACTTGGGTTTCTGCAACATCAGCTGTAAGCGCTCCGCTCCGCTGCAGCATTATCGGCGGCTCTCCCGTATTTTCCTGATAATTTATTAACCTTCCAAGGCTAAAACCTGCAGCTTTTGCAGCATTCTCTGCTTTTTTCTTTGCATCAGAAACAGCTTTCTCTCTTGCTTCATTTTCAGCTTTTGTTCTGTCTTCTACATCAAACTGTACGCCATTAACCTGATTTGCACCATTACCAGTTGAAACATCAATAACCTGATTTATCTTATCCAGATCTTTTACCTGTATAGTAAGCGTTGTATTTGCAGTATATCCAGTTATTCTCTGAGTGCCTGATTGGTAATCAATTTTAGGGTTAATACTATAATTTGTAGTTTTTATATCTTTGCTATCCACCCCTAAACTTTTAATTACATCTGAAACTTTTTTAATCACAGTGTTTATCTGATCCTGTGCAGCTTTTACTGTAACCCCATCAGCTGTAATCCCGGCACTGACTACAGCAATATCCGGGCTAACACTAACTTTTCCCTCCCCGGTTACATTAAATGTATCAGATTTAGAAGTAGTAACAGAATTTATTGAAAATGGGATTGGCCCGGCAAGTTCTACATATGCAAAAAGAGCTACGAAGAAGAAGATAATAACCAATATTGCCGGAACAGCTGGTCGGAACATTACAGGGATAGCATAACACCCAAGGCTTATCCAGTCAACCGTAACGTAATGGTTCAGGAGTTGCCAACACCACTGTCATTCCGAACCCCGTAACAGAGTACGGGGTAAACTCCGTGAGGAATCTCAAGATTTAAGTCTTGAGATCTCTCGCTACGCTCGAGATGACAATTCTTTGTTAAATCCTGAACGGATACACCGCAACCAGTTGCACTCAGATTTTCATTTGCATATAATTGAATAGAGTTTACATTTAATGCCGCGGATGGACACCAAGGAATGAATTTAAAATTAGGGAATTTACAACGAGCCCGTGCGTCTCCAAATAATTTTATCCAATCAATTCTAGGGAATATTTTTTTAAAGGCATTTATTTGTCTGGTGTTTTTTAGTGGAATTTACCTTTTTTCAGCCGGCTCTGTTTCTGCTGCCACTTTATATTGGGTAGGAGCTGATGCGGCTAATACCTCTGTTGCCTCTAATTGGAAAACCACTAATCCGGCAGGTTGCGGCAGTGGAGATGCCGGAGCTGCTCCAGGCAGCTCTGATATTGCTACCTTTGACCCGGATTGTGATAACGGAGCAACAGTAGATAGTGCATTAAATGTAGCCGGGATAAATATTGTCTCAGGATATACCGGTACTATTACTGTAAATGCCGGAGTGACTGTAGGCTCATCTTCTTTTATTCAGGCTGACGGAATCTGGACAGGAAATGCCCAAACTTTTGATATTAATGATGGCTCATTTACTGTCTCAGGTGGAACCCATACTGCTACAACCGGTACTTGGACTGTAGAAAGAGATTTTACCTCATCAGGTGGCACCCTGACTATGACCGGCGCAACGGTAGTTATTGATGGAACTGGTAGTGGTGATAGCACTATTATTACCTGTACTGGTACTTTGGGTGGAAGCGTAGACATTAATGGTAAAGGAGGTGCTTTCGTAGGAAATGTTACTCTGTCTTCTGGTTGTACTATTACTGCTACAAGAGTCAGTATTAGCAGGGGAAGTTTAACGAACAACGGAACGATTAATCACACAGGATCAACTTTTGATGTAAATGGCGCAAGCACTAATGAAGGTAGTGTTACCAATAATACCGGTGCAACAATAACGTATTCAGGTACCGACATTACGCTTGAGGGTAATCTTACTCAATCTGGAACATGGGATTTAAGTGGGAAAACTATTACCTTTGATGGTGGTAGTGATGATTCAATTGTTACCTGTTCAGGATCTTTGGGTGGCAGTGTTTCGATTGCGAAAACAGGAGGTGGAGATTTTACCAATTCCTCTGGATGTACGCTCACAGTTACCAGTATTAATTCAACCAGAATAGGAACATTAACCAATAACGGTACTATTAATCATACGGGTACAACTTTTAATTTAGATGATGCAACTAGCGGAGGGAACTTAACCAACAACAGCGGAGCTACAATTACTTACTCTGGTACTGACATTACCATCGAAGGGAACCTTACTCAATCTGGAACATGGGATTTAAGTGGGAAAACTATTACCTTTGATGGTGGTGGAACATCAGATGATACAATCCTTACCTGCAGCGGCTCACTTGGAGGAACAGTTACTTTAGCACAAACTGGTGCAAATGATTTTACCTTAGCTTCAGGATGTACTATTACTGTGAATAGTATCAGTGGAACTTTTGGCCTGATTACTGTTGATGGAACTCTTAATCACACTGGCAGTACCTTTAATATGGATCATGGAGATGCTTGTGTACCTGACTGTGGTACTGGAAATCTAGTCATTAGCAGTACTGGGACTATAACTTACTCAGGAACCGATATAACCCTTGAAGGTAATTTTACTCAGAGCGGAACCTTTGATTTAACCGGAATAACTGTCACATTTGAT
>Ga0155571_134_pt1 | contig 11488 bp, 11 predicted proteins | sample RifCSPhighO2_12_FD_107228 | JGI IMG/M metagenome (GOLD analysis project Ga0155571, IMG submission 107228) | Candidatus Daviesbacteria bacterium RIFCSPHIGHO2_12_FULL_37_11 | reverse complement strand
ACTTTTTTATTTTATTGCGAAGCAACAAACTTCGTTTATTAACTACCACATTGCTGACAAGATACCGCTTTGGCGTTATTTTGTCAATTATCAGTTAATTATGATTTTTAAAAATTTCTAATTACGGCTGACTAGTATCATTTTTGACATTCATTTTATGAGGATCAACATTTTATCGCGGTCTGTTTTTAAAACTTCATATTGATCTTTTTTTATCCCAAGTCCATCCAGTTGCCACTGATAAGTAATAACCAGGACAGATCTTCTTTCTTTAAATATTCCACTGAGTCTATTTTTTTCAATCTGATTCACCTTTTTTCCTGAATAAAAAACTGCAGACGGTACAAAATCCCCATCTATAAATAAATCATAAGGGTATTTTCCGGCTTCCTTAGATAATATCTCCTCATCTGAAATAAACGCAGGAATATCAATAAATTCATACCAGCTTCTTTTTGTTTGAAGAAATGAAACATATCCGATTAATACAAGAAACAAAAACAAAATAATTATTTCACTTCTAATAAATCTTTTTAAAATTACATAAGAGAAACCAAAAAAAGCTAACATTAAAATTGGATGAAGAGGGATGAGATGCCATATGTGCCCTTTTGAAGAGAAAATAAACGGAGCAAAAAACACAAAGAAGAATACGGATAAAATTAAAAACCTTCTTTGCATCAAAAAGAGTCCTGCGAAAATTGCTAATAATCCTGGCCAAAACCATTTACCAACTCCTGCATGTAAGTATTCTTTTGTCAGTTTAAAGTTTTCCAGAAAGCTTGTTTGAGCAGAAACTCCTGGTAACCCAATCCCAAAAAAATGATTTAAAAAACTTCTGTTTTCAAATATCTGGAAAATAAACCACCCACCAACTATCCCAAAAATTAGAACTATTAACGGAATAAAATCTTTCCATTTATATTTGAGTTTCCAAAAAATAATCAGTAGCGAAGGGATTATTGTAAATGGCACTAAGGTTTTTGTTAAGAATAGAGATGTAAGGCTAATTGACCAGGGGAGTAAGAATTTTTTTTCTTTGGATGCCTTAATCGCAAAAAATAAAGTTAACAAAAACAAAAAGACTAGAATAATATCTAAATTTCCAGATCTTGATCGAAACAAAAACCAAAAAGAGGAAGGAAGTACCAATGCAGAGGATAAACCTACCACTCTACCAAAAAGTTCTTTACCTAAAAAATAAATAACTACCATACTTAAAAGTCCGGAAAGAGCCGAAGCAAACCTAACTCCAAAGGCATTTATTCCAAATAAATTTTCTGAGATTGTAATTAGTAAAAATCCTACTGGGGGATGATCAATATAATATCCACCATTCCACGTTAAGTTAATAAAATTACCTGACATTAAACTATTTCTGGCAATATCCCCGTACCAAGCTTCATCAAAACTAACAAGTGACGACTGACCTAGTTTGTAAAAAAATAAAGGGGCTGTTAAGAAAATAATAAATATACAAAAAATGTCCAAAAATTTATGTTCTAGTATATTTTTCACAAGTTTTAATTATATTTACCTAAAACATCATTCCATCTAATTCGCAGCATATCATAAATTGCTGCAGCCGAATCTTTAACAACCTGCACTCTTTCAGTATCAACATAATTCCACTCAACTTCAATTTCTTCAATATAGAATCCTAATTTTCTTGCAAAATACAAAACTTCTACATCAAATCCTGCGTTTACCGCTCCGCCTTTAAAATGAACTATCCCCCATTCATTTTTTATTTTAGGAAAAATTGCTTCAATTGATTTTCTGTTAAATGCTTTAAAGCCGCATTGTGTATCTTGGAATGAAAGATCTAAAATAATGCTCCGTAAAAACGCAAAACCCCACGCTGCAAGTTTTCTCATAATTGGAGCTCCACTCCTTCCGGATCTTGATCCTATTACAATATCCGCTCCTTCCTCAAATTTCGGGAGAAGTTTTTCAATTTCTGAAATAGGAGTAGCCTGATCCATGTCTGTAAAAAGGGCAATTTCCCCTTTACTCGACAGTAACCCTGTCATAACAGCCGCAGCCTTACCGCCGTGAGCATTTTTTATCAGTCTAAACTGCTTTTTCCCTTTTACTTGATCTTCTATTAAAGTTACAGTTTCATCAGTCGAACCATCATCAACTAAAATTACCTCAAATGGATAGTCTACTTTTTCAAAGTACTTTACTACTCTAATAAGTACTCCTTTTTTCAGGTTGTTTTCCTCGTTGTATGCCGGTATAACAATGGATAGTTTTAAACTGTTCATGGCTTACCATTAGGGTTAGAAATTAATTTAAACACTTTCACTCCGGAAAATATTTGCTCTTTTTCTATTTTTGCCATTCCAAATCCTGCAATTTCGTATTTCGGATGATTGATGGGTTCACAAACCGGATCTTCACAAACTACGAAAAGCTGATCTGTAATTTCAGCAGGAACAGTTTTCGGTTTATGACCTAACTGTCCTAAATAAAACTGGTAAGCAGCGTCGTAATTACTCTTAGCAATCAGCGCAAAATTAAAAGGTTTGTTTTCTGCTTCAGAAATTACAAACTTTGCTATTTCTTGCGTCCTTTTAACCTGATTGTTCGGAGGATTTTTAAGTGGAGAGTTTTGCAAATTTATATAGGTTAGAGTCAAAATAAGAAGTATAGCTGCAATTCTTATTAACCACACCGGATCCGGATATGGTGAAAATATGCGTAATTTACTAACCAAACCGTTACTAACCACACCGGATGTGGAAATTAATGCTCCAATTAAAAGATACGGAACCGGATTTAAAAATCCTAAATAATGATCATAGATATTTTGTTTATATAAAGCCAGCCCCAATACGCCGACAGTCAACCAAATGCTCAGTGCTAAAATTGACCAAGTCAAAATAATACCCTTTGTTCTTCTCCAGAATGTTATTATAATTGGAATAATAACGAGCAGTGAAACTCCTATCGTCAACCAAAAATTATCCTGAGTTATATACCTTCCTATTAAGTTATTAGAAAATATAGGGATAATTCTTTCCAATGTATTAAAAGGATTTAAATTTACTGTTGCCTGACGGTCTGAAAAGAAAGTAGTAATTGCCCTGTAGTTTAGAAAATTATGCTTAAGATCAAAAACAACGAGTGGAGACATAATTACAAAGAAAGAAAATATTCCGCCTAAAGTTCCTGTAAAAAAATATTTACTCTCCAGTTTTTTTCTTAACTTCAGGCTTAAACTATAAAGCCAAAGTATTCCTGTAATAGGAATTAATATAAGAGCAAGATAGTGCATTTGAGATGCAGCCGCAATTGCCGCTCCGGTTAAAATTAACCATCTAAAATCTTTAGATTTTTGTGCAATAAACATTGACCATATTGAAATCAAAGCAAATAAAGGTGCCGGATTTGGATTCCATGAAGATCTTGAATAAATAATATTTACAGGAGAAATTGCATATAAAAAGGCGACTACCCATCCAGACCAGCTACCAAACCAGATCTTTCCAAGATAGTAAATAATAAGTACTGTCAAAACCCCGATAAATGCTACTTGATACGCAGCAGCAACCGGATTTAACCAAAATATTGCCATAGGAACAGCCATCATATAATAATAAAGCGGACCTAAATAAATATTTCCGATTGATGTTGTAGGACCAATTAAAGGAAGATCATGTTCCACAAGAATTCTTCTGATCATGAGCGCATCCCTCCCCTCGTCTCCTAAAAAAGTCATATATTCAGGTAGTCTGTAATATCTTAAGAAAGTGGCAATAAACAAAATGAAAACGACAGCAAAAAACTCAAGTTTACCTAAATATTTCCACCAAAGTTTAAGAAGATCAAAATATGATCTTACTATTACCGGAATACTTGCTCCTGTAGGCTTACCCGCAGTTCTTGAAAAATGATTGACACCAACCTGTGAAACCCTAAACCCGAATTTCTTTGCCTTAATAACAAGCTCAGCATTAATCATCGCTCCCCTTTTTGATTCAAATTTAGGAATTTTTTCTAAAACCTCCCTTTTAACCATTTTGAAACCGCAATCAACGTCTTTTAGCTTCATACCGAAAAGCATAAGTAATGAGAGAGTCCAACCCTTTGCAAAAAGAATGCGATAGAAAGGATCTGCCCTCTTTATTCTGTAACCTATTATCAAATCCGCTGTTTCTAACTTATAAATAAATTTTGTAACTTCTTCAAAATTAAATTGTCCGTCGCCATCCGTATAACAAATCACATCATATTTTGCATTATAAAAACCGGATTTTAAAGCTTCCCCGTAACCTAAATTTTTTGGATGATGTATAACTTTAATTTTAGGATTTGAATTTGAAAGCGAATCTGCAACTTCAGCAGTTTTATCTGTTGAACCATCATTAACAATTGTAATCTCGTAATTTATACCTAACCTTTCTAAAACTGTTATTGCCTTATTTACAGTTCCAGTTACTGACCCTTCCTCATTAAAGCATGGAAAGAAAACAGAAAGATTATCGATCATTTTTAAAGTGTAGCATAGGCTTATTTTTTCTGCTATGCTTTAATATATAAAGTAGTAGCGAAGTCACATGACGAGCTAATTCGTATATGGATAAAACAGTAAAACATCTGCTTATTATTACATCATTTGTAATAATTTCTACATTCCTTATCTGGCTCCCGCATTTTTTGTCCCTTCCTAACTTTTGGGGTTTAAATTTTTCAAACGGGTTCAATACAATCTTCAGGAATTTTGACGGACTGGAATATATAATAATTGCAAAAACTTTTTACGACCCGGTTCAGATTGCCAATATTCCGCAACTACTCCCTCATACATATTATGCTTCTCATTTCCCGGGTTTTCCAATTTTAATTGCACTTTTTGCCCCATTTTTAGGGTTCCTGAAATCCATGCTTTTTGTTTCTCTTCTGTTTACGATTGCATCTGCCATAGCTTTCTACTACTTAGTAAGAAATTTTAAATTAACAAATAATCCACTATTTTTAACCATGATATTCTTACTTCTTCCAGCAAGATGGATTATCGTACGCTCAGTTAGTTCCCCTGAACCAGTTTTTATATTCTTTGTAATTTTGTCTTTGTATTTTTTCTTAAAAGTTACGCACCATGAACTAAGTTCCCACATTAAAAGTGGGAATTCGGATATATGGATGGCTGCTATATTTGCTTCTGTTGCACAACTTACCAGGCCACCTGGTGCGCTACTTGGTCTTGCTCTTGGACTCTATGTTCTTTGGCAAGGATACCAAAAAAAATCTTTTAAATATATCCTATCTTTCTATCCTTTTATCTTAATACCTATTACACTTTTCTCTACTTTTTATTTATATGGAATAAAATACGGAGATTTTTTTGCATATTTTCATAGCGGAGATAATATTCATCTAACTTTCCCCCCTTTTCAGATTTTTAATTTAAATCAGTTTTGGGTAGGAACTATCTGGCTTGAAGATATAATCTACATATATATACTGGGACTTTTAGGTGGGTTTTTACTAATAAAGCAGAAGCTTTATCCATTAGCTTTTTTTGTTCTAACATTTCTAACAGCATCATTTTTTGTGGCTCACAGGGATATCAGCCGTTATACACTTCCAATTGCCCCATTTGTAATCATTGCCTTCCAGCATATTCTAATATCCAAAGAATTTAAAATAATTTTAGCAATTCTTGCGCTGGCACTTTATTTATATTCTCAAAACTACATCCTCCAAAACACCGCCCCGGTTCCTGATTTAAGTTACTATGATTAACGCTCTTGGGGCTCTTAGGGACGGTCCTAGAATTTCCTGTTACAACAATCCATACAAAGCACTCTTTTATAGCTTGATTATCCAGATAATTAAATTCAGCCTACTATAAACTATGCTTAATCTAGACTGTCCCATCAATCTTTCTGAGGACCGTCCCCATTTTGCCATTGCCATTTTGTGCTTTACCTTACCCATTCTTTTATGTAAGGTGAGAAGTCCAGTTGATAATCTGGAATGCCTAAAGATAATCCGTGCTCCACTACAGCTTTATATTCTTCTGGATTACTTCTATGTATTTTAAATACTTTATTTTTAAAAATTATGAAGTGATATTTATCATTTTTATAATCTGCATACCAATCTGGGTATGCATTATCAAATGACCTGCTTATCTTTTCAGCTAATTCATCAGCTTTATCTTCAGGAACTTCGACAGTATGTAGAGTCCATTGTTTAAGCCAAGGGGTTTTATGGTTTGATGTAACTTGTTCAACCTTTGTATCTAAGATTTTGATCTCTTCTAAAATAGAGATCTCGCCTAAACTCTCTTCGATAATGACCCCCTTATAACCCATTATTTACCTCCTCCTTTTTCCAGGTGAAATAGTGATTCATTAGAAAATTCCAGACCATTGTCGGAGGAATACTGACGAAAAAGTAAATATTATAATACTGAATATCAAAAAAGCCAAGATTTAAAACTCCGTCTCCGTAAACTAAATGTAAAAATTTAATAATTAAAACCCCTATTGCTAATCCCCCAAATGATACAATGTTAAAAATTAGAAGTTTTATCCAAACACTCTTATTTGTTTTCCTTTTTCTAAAAGTCCAGAAATTATTAAAAGAAAAGTTATTTAAAATTGCAATCTCTGTTGAGAACGCTTTTGAAGTTGCAGGTTTTATTCCGAGCTGTCCGATAAAAAAATTATAAAAGAAAAAATCAATAATCGTCCCTACAAATCCTACAGTTCCAAATTTAATAAAAGTTTTTGATCTCCTTGCCCAATATAAAATAGGCAGTTTAACCCCCCAATTTGAAAACCTTACTTCAAATCCATATCCTAAAATATCAATTATATAATTCGCTATTTCATTTTTAGACTTATCCGCGTCCCGTTTTCTAAAAACAATCGGAACCTCAGTCATTTTTGCGTTAGCTTTTTTCGCTTCAACTACCGCAGCAGGTTGAATTAAAAAAGTTGTCCCATGCCAAGGAATTGAATCCCAATCCATTCTTTCATATAGATCTCTAGTGTATGCCTTAAAGGAAGGCGTAAAATCACTAATCTCCCAGATCCCTGTTAATATCCTCATAACGTAGGACGATCCAAAGCTAAAAAGCTGCCTGATTGGCGAAATATTATTTTCTCCACCTCTAACATATCTTGAACCCTGAACATATTCATATCCTTCGTTTAGTTTCAATAGAAACTTGGGGATATCATTAGGGTCATGCTGCAAATCTGCATCAATTTGCATAAGAATATCCGCATCTAGATGAGATGCAGCATATTTATAGCCTTCTATAATGGCAAGACCGAGTCCTCTTTCTTTAACATCCAGAAAGTGAACTTTTGGATTTATCTGTGCAATTTTTTTAGCAACTTCTCCTGTACCATCCGGTGAACTTGAATCTGTAACTAAAACATGGATCTCAAATCCGGGGACTTTTCCATTTTGCGAAAGTATAAGTGGAATTGTTTTTCCAATACTTCCTTTTTCATTATACGTCGGCGCAACAACAACAACTCGTTTAAGGTTATTCACTATGAATTGATTTTATCTGAAAAAGAGGAGCTTTACAATTCCTATGTGAATTTTGCAAGATCCGAGTGTACCATTATTTTTACCAAGTCAGGAAATTTAGTTTTTGGTTCCCAGCCTAAGATTTTTTTTGCTTTTGCAAAATCTCCCAGCAATGGTCCTGTTTGAACTGGAGGAACAAATTTATCATCAACAACTACATATTCTTTCCAGTTTAATCCAACAGTTTCAAATGCCTCTTTTGCAAACTCTTCAACTGTGTGCATCTCCCCTGTTGCTATAACAAAATCATCAGGGCTGTCTTTCTGTAATATCATCCACATTGCCTCTACATAATCCGGTGCATATCCCCAATCTCTTTTTGCATCTAAATCCCCAAGAGTAAGTTTTCCATCTTTTACAATCGGCTCTCCTGATTCGTTTAAAGGAATACCCTCTTTTTTATTATTTTTAAGTACTGCAACTGCCGCAGAGATTTTCCTTGTTACAAAGTTAAGCCCGCGTCTGGGGCTCTCATGATTAAATAAAATCCCGCAGGAAATAAACATTGGTTTATTTTTATCGTTCCTGTAAATTATTGCCATTCTGTGTGCCAGCTCTTTTGCAGCGGAATAAGGGTTTGCAGGAGAAAAAGGCGTTTCCTCATTTTGAGGAATTTGAGAGGGCTTTCCAAACATCTCAGATGTCGATGCCTGATAAATCTTTGCTTTTGGGACAATTTGTTTTACTCTTTCAAATACCTGCACAGCACCAATCCCTGTAATCATCATTGTTCCGAATACATCTTTAAAAGAGGCTAGAGGAGAAGATTGCGATGCTAAATTATAGATTTCATCAGGCTTAAAATCTAAAAGAGCCATTGCTATAGATTCAGGGGAAACTAAATCACCATGATAAATTTTTATCTCAGAGATTAGGTGTTCAATATTTCCGGTCTCGTTAGCTGCATTTCTCCGAATTAACCCTGCAACTTCATATCCTTTTTTCAAAAGAAATTCTGTTAAATATGACCCGTCCTGACCTGAAATGCCTGTTATAAATGCTCTCTTGTTAGACATAAATTTTAGTCCTTTTATTTATTTTATCACATTTTCTTATCTTCTCATCTGCAACAAAAGATCTCTTGCATCTAGGGCTTGCCGTTGTATTAATTCTCTCCACCACTCAATTAATTTTGGATCCTTTTTTTCTTCTGTCCATCCCATTATTTTATCAACCTCCTCTGCAAGTCTTTTTGAAGATTCCACACTTCGGATCACATAATCTGAAATATTATCAAAACCATAAACTACTTTATAAAATAAAGTGCAATATAATACGGGCTCTAGAGAAAGGGATACTGGTGTGGCCAAAAATGGCTGGCTGTTTTCTTCCAAAAGGTTAATAACTCTATCTGTTTCTGGACTATTACTTAAATGAAGCTTATCAGAATCCATAACACAAAGGAGTCCCTCAAATTGACCAATTGTACCATTACCTGTTTTTAACCAATCTCGAACGCGTGGAGTAATTTCGGGAAACGGACTAAGATCAACTTCATCTGTGATTTTAAAGTGTTCACCTGGTTCAAGATCTGCTGGTATTTGAATAGTCCAACCGCCCTGATGCTCAAGGGATGGCTTTAAATATCCTACTTTTTTCTCAAAATTTTCGCCTTCTGTATTTGCCATCGAGCTTAGAATAACATTTCTTCAATCATTTAATCAACCTTTTTTTTCAAAAGCCTTTCTAATCCCCTCTTTCCAGCTTGTTGGGGTAAACCCTAACATTTTTATTTTATCAGATTTCTCCCCGCCTTGTACAGGTCTTTTGGCAATTTCAGGATGAGACTGTTGAAATTCGACTATACTCCCCTTTTTGATTAATTCTTCAGGATTATCCACATTTCTTGCGACTCTTAAAAGCTCCAGGCAAAAATCATAAGGTGTTACTATTTCCGGTGAGCTTAAATGAAAAACCCCTGCTTCTCCCTTTCCTAAAAGTAAACCGACAGATCTTGGTATATCATCTATAAATGTTGGTGTCAAGAATTGATCGGCAAACATTGGATAGATTGAATCTCTTATACCTGATTTATACTCATCATAAACTTTTAAAAAGTTTCTTGCAAAATCCAACTTTCCGATATACTCACTTCTGTAAGGGTAGGATATTCTAATTGTTAAATTTTCAACTCCCGATTTTTTTACTTCATTTTCAGCCAGAATTTTTGTCCATGCATACCAGCTTACATCATCTGGTAAAGATGCTACCTGATCTTCCTCAGAATATGGTCCGTCTTTTCCATCAAAAACAAATCCAGTTGAGATAAAGATTGGAAATTTATCATATTTTTTACAAGCATCTGCCAAAAACTTTGTCCCTAAAACATTAACTTTATATGCAATATTTTCGTCCAGTTGCTTTTTATCAGTCGAATCAGCAGGTCTTGTTTTTTCTATTTCATCTACCAGGGTAGCTCCTGCAAAATTCATAACATAAGTTCCGGGAAAACTTGATACTGCAGCTTCTACATTCTTCTGATTGGTTATATCCAAACTCTGAAAACTTACCAGCCCGGTTAGATTTTCATCCATACCGCCACCAGCACCATACATTTCAAATTTATCTTTTCCAAGTTCCACAAAACGCGAGCCAGTCAAAGATCCAGGTCCAATTATAAGTATTTCCTTCATATTGTTTTCTGTTACGAGCGAAGCAACCTTACTCATTCGAACCTTTCAGGAAATCGCTCCCGTAGTCTAGGGTTATTTTTATCTCTTTCCGATATTATTGGATTCTCAACAGGCCATTCAATATTCAAATCCGGATCATCCCATGCAATAGCAGTTGTATCAGTCCCGTCATAATAGGAATCTACAAGGTAAAGATAATTTACATCTTTATCTCCAACTGCGCAAACAGAATTTGCCAATCCTTTTGGTATAAAAAGGGCAGCTTTATTTTCATCCCCTAAAGTAAAGGTTTCTACTTTTCCGAATGTATCCGATTCTTCACGTAAATCCACAATCGCTGTAAACATTTTTCCACTAGTACAATAAACAATCTTATTCCAATTTTCTGCATGCAGCCCTCTTATAACACCAGGTTTAGAGAGGGAATGATTCCATTGGGCTAAATTAAACTTTTCCCCGGTCACTTTCTCTAACTCATCTAGATGAAAAACTTCCCTGAAAAATCCTCTATCATCTTCAAAAGTAGGCCTTTCTAAAATAAGTAGTCCAGGAATCGAAGTTTTTTTTATAAATTCATTCATTCTATCCGCCATACCCCTTCTGTACTTCTCTATCTAGAACCGGTCTCCCTTTTTTAAGAGGCTTCCACCAGTCTTTATTTTCTTGATACCACCTAACTACTTCTTCCAAGCTTTCATCAAAATTGTAAGTTCTCTTAAAACCTAGAGCCTCAAGCTCACTTCCATTATTTGCATATCTAAAGTCATGACCTAATCTGTGTTCAACATATTCTATTCTATCTTCACCTAAACCTAAAACGTCAAGTATTTTCATAGTTACTTCTAAATTTCCTCTTTCTTCACCTTGTATTAAATATGTCTCACCTAAAGTTCCTTTTTCTAAGATAAGTTCGATTGCTCTTGCATGATCTAAAACATGAAGCCACTCCCTAATATTTTCTCCCTTTCCCATTAAAGGCACTTTCTCACCATCTAAAAGATTAGTTATGAATCTGGGAATTAATTTTTCAGGATCCTGATAAAAACCATAGTTATTAGCACAATTTGAAATTGTAATTGGTAAACCGTAAGTTTTAAAATATGCTCTTACAAGATGATCTGATCCTGCTTTAGAAGCAGAGTATGGTGTACGTGGATCATACGGTGTATCAGGATTAAAAGGTGGATCATTTACATCTAGATCCCCATATACCTCATCTGTAGAAACATGATGGAATTTTTTAACTTTTGCACCTAAAGCTGCATTTAAAAGTACTGCAGTCCCTAAAACAT
>Ga0155571_144_pt1 | contig 18481 bp, 17 predicted proteins | sample RifCSPhighO2_12_FD_107228 | JGI IMG/M metagenome (GOLD analysis project Ga0155571, IMG submission 107228) | Candidatus Daviesbacteria bacterium RIFCSPHIGHO2_12_FULL_37_11 | reverse complement strand
TCCAGTGCAATTTCATCCAGGATTTTTACGGTTTCTTCCGGATTTGCAATAACCACCAGTCCATCCGGTTTCTGTAGAGACCCGGCAAGTTTAGCCATTAATTTGTTATATGAGATACCAATGGAACAGGTAATCCACTCCCCTATTTCAGAGCGGATGCGAGATTTAATTTGCTGGGCAATTAAGTAAGCATTGGCGAAGTCACAAGTAGTTTTTATATTGTCATCCCGGACTTGATCCGGGATCCATAAATGATTTGTATGGATTCCTGCTTTCGCAGGAATGACAGAGGGAGCAGGATCCCAAATTTCGTACGTTTCCATAAACACTTCATCTATAGAAAAGACTTCCAGATATGGGCTGTAGGCTTTTAAAATGGTCAGAAATCGCTTTGTACACTCCAAATACTTATCCGAGTCCCCTGAAACCAAAATTATGTTTGGACAAAGCTTTTTAGCCTCCCAAATTTGCATTCCGGTTTTTACACCAAATTTCTTAGCCTCAACTGAAGCTGCGCCTAAAACTGTGCGTTTCATACGATCGCCGCCAGTAACCCCAATGGGTTTACCCCTAAGTCTTGGATTAGCCTGTTGTTCCACGGTTGCAAAATATGAATTGAAATCGATGTGGAGAATGGTACGCATTACCCTTCTTCCACTGCTTCCAGAAACCATTTTAAACTTTCTAAATCAAAAGCCAGTTTGTAAAAGTTCCCGCCTGAGGAAACTGAAAAATGAAAGATAAGATTTTGACCATTTTTAGTGGTATGGACTAAATTTATCTTTTCCACCTTAATCTGGCGTTGTTTCCAGAAAAAAGTATGAGGTTGTAGCGTTCCTCCTTTAAAAAACACCCAGACATTTATTGGCTCAGTTAGCTCTAACATGCATAAATGTCATCCTGAACGTAGTGAAGGATCTCTAGATTCATTCTAGAACAAGTCTAGAGATTCTTCGGCTAATCACCTCAGAATGACAGTGTTAATTATTTATACTCCCAAACAAAACCCAAAGTCAATATGGTTTCATGGTTCCATAGGCTGCTTATGCTAAAATATGCTTTCTATGGTAACTTCTCATTTCATTCGAAGAATATTATTTGTTCTCACTTTATTTGCTTCTTGTGTCTTGTTTCTTGTGCCTTTAGCCCATGCCATTGTGGATCCCCTTTCTGTCCCAAACAATAAATTTGGGATCCATATTATTTCCCCGTCAACAGATGAAGCTTCCCCTGCAGCAGACTTAGTTAACTCTTCCGGTGGAGATTGGGGGTATATTACAGTTTTAGTGGAATCCAAAAACCGCGATCCGGTGGCTTGGCAAAAGTTTTTTAATGATCTTCGAAGAAGACACCTGATCCCTATTGTTAGACTTGCTACTAAGCCACTCAATGCCCATTGGGAAAGGCCTTATGAAAAAGAATACGAAGCCTGGGCTGATTTTTTAAACAGCCTAATATGGCCAACTAAAAATAGGTATGTTGTTATCTATAATGAACCTAATCATGGAAAAGAATGGGCACTAGAAACTGATCCCGCATCCTATGCAAATGCATTAAATAATACTATCGATGCTCTGAAGAAAAAATCAGATGACTTTTTTGTACTTAATGCTGGATTTGATCAGGTTGCCCCCCATAAACCTCCTAAATACTTCGATGAGGAAAAATTCCTGGAAGAGATGCAAAAGGAAGTCCCCGGGATTTTTAATAAACTTGATGGTTGGGTTTCTCATTCTTATCCAAACCATGGATTTGCCGGTTCCCCGAAAGACTCTGGTAGAGGTTCAATTAGAGGATGGATTTGGGAACTACAGGTTTTACAAAGACTGGGGGTTAAAAGGAATTTACCTGTTTTTATAACTGAAACTGGCTGGAAACATTCAGAAGGTATAAAAACTGATAATAAACTGCCTAATTCAGAAACTGTTGCAAATTATTATACTGAGGCATTTTTAAATGCCTGGAATTCTAATAATATTGTTGCTGTAACCCCATTCCTTCTAAATTACCAGGAAAATCCTTTTGATCATTTTTCTTTTAAAAAATTAACCGGTGAAAAACAAAATACTAAAATCCTGCCTGCCGGCAGGCAGGTATTGGGAGTACAGCATCCTGAATATTATCCGCAATATGAAAAGCTTTTGCAGATCCCGAAAAAGCCGGGTGAACCTTTTCAGGAAAATAAGGCTGAACTGGTTAAAGGTGAAATTTATAGCTACATGGTAGCTGATCAGGAATATTCTATACCCTTAACCTTTAAAAATAAGGGACAAAGCATCTGGAATGAGTACAATCAGGTTAAGCTCGTAGCCTCGCAAGGCAACGCCCTGGAGGCTGGCGGACTTAACATTAAAGAGGTTAACATTCCTGGAAACTTGAGAGTTGAGCCAGATAATGATTATACTTTTACTTTAAATTTTAAAGCCCCACTTTCAGGAACATATAATGTTATTTTACAGCTTAAAAGCGTCGGAATAGACTTTACAAGTAAACCTATTGAATTTATAACTGAAGTCAAATCCCCTGTATTTTTGATAATAAATTCAAGGCTTGGATGGAAAGTAAATCCTTCGGGAGAATATATGCTAAAAGTGACAGGAGCAGTAGGAGAAAGTAATCACGTGATTTCTTTAAATGCCAAAGGCAGGTCTGAACCTATTGAAGCAAGATTTCTGCTTCCAGATTACACTTTTGATTTTACCCTGGACAAACCATATTATAAGCCTAAAATTGTAACAAAAAAAGTAGAATCCGGTGAAAATATAATAAATTTTGGAGAACTTACACCGGATATATTATCAAACATATTTAATCCGCTTCAGCTTTGGAAGCTTCTACCTTTTTCTAACTAAATTTAATTTTGTGCTCTAAAGAACAAAGTATTTTTAAGTTTGGTGTTAAAATGCGTATATGGCAGGAAGCGATAGATTTAAGATTTTTAAGAATGTACTTCTTTTTGAAAATTTGCCTGAGGAGAATATAAAAAGAATTATTGATTTGTCAATTGAAAAAACTTTTCAAACTGGTGATATTCTTATTGAGCAGGATACTTTGGCAAATAACGCATACATAATTTGTAGCGGAAGTGTTCGTGCGTATAGAATTTCAGAGGAAGGTGATGAAATTACCCTTGGGGTTTTAGGTCAGGGAGAGATAGTTGGCGAGATGTCGCTTCTTGACGATGAACCGAGATCAGCAAGCGTTGCAGCCCTGCAAGAAACTGTAGTTTTAATTATTAATCGCGGCAGGTTTGTTAGTTTACTGAAAGAATTTCCTGATTTAACAATATCCCTCTTAAGAACCCTATCGCTTAGAATTCGTACAATTAATGATCATCTGGAAGATATAGTTTCGAAAAATTTATATGACCGAACATGGAAAATGCTTTTGTCTTTATCGAAATATTTTCCTGAAAAAAATATTGCACTATCGCAAGAAGAACTGGCTGAAATTATTGGTGCTACAAGAGCCAGAGTTACTGAAGTTTTAAACAGATTAAAATCAGATGGTAAAATTACTCTCTCCCATCGCGAAATTAAGTTAAACTAGTTGTGCTCTAAAGAACAGATTAGTTAATGCTATCCGGCTAATATAAGTTCATGATAGTAGAACTGGGATCAAATTTTGAAAAAGCTGCGACAACTCTTGGTGCGAGAGCTTTGTACATTGTTGGTGTCAGGTATGAAGAGAATCAAAATCCTGAGTACGATTTCAATATCACAGAGTAAAACACTCAAGCCTTGTTGCGTCACGGTTTAAAAGACTTGCAGAAGATATATATGAAGTTGACCCCAGCATTATAAGCAAGAGAGATATTTTGTTGGGTGAAGCATTAGCAAAAGGGCATGACCGATTTATAGCCTGGTTTAGCGATTTGCAGGATAAAAACAGCATACAGAGGATTTTAATGAAAAGGCTCGGGGGTTATAACGAAGAAACCAGTGCATTTGAAACTATTGGGGACATGCGTAAAATCAATTCGGACTTAGGTAAAGAAATCTTTACATCTGAAGACGAACATATTTGTTTCGAAGCTTATGGAGTAACAATTCCGGGATTTTCACTGGAAAATAAAACAGTTATACAACCGCGGCTTAACAAAGATAGCTCGCTTATTGCCCGACTGATTGCCTTTTCAGATTTAGGGTCTTCAGGGCTGCTTCCGCCTGGATATCTAAAGGATGGAAATAATTTATTTAGAGAAGAACAGCTGGATATATTCAGAAAGCTTTCAGGGAAAAGTCCAATTACATCTGAGGAGAGAGAAGACATAAGCGAGAGGATAGTTTCGTGGAGTCATTCCCAAGTAGATTTTGCACTTGGAAGAGGTAAATTATTTGAACAGGAGCTGGGTGATTTGTCGGAAAAAGTAAAAAATGCTTTAAGAAAGCGTTTTTCCGCGTTTAGCGCTTCAACTGATGCATCGCTAAACGTAGCTCAGGCACGTGAGAAAATGGCTTTTGCAGAAAAAATCTACAGTTTAGGGTATTTAACTTCTGATACAAGGTCACGTTTCATAAATCAAGCTCATCTTCTGACTTAGGATTTCTAAATGCAGCTTCTACTTTATCAATTTCCCTGGCTTTAAAATCTATTTGTGTAAGCGAATTAAAAGAATAACAAAGTAGTGCACCACAAGTTACAAATTCCGCCCCAATACCTAGTGTATTTGCATCTACCTTTAGGTTTCCCAATGCTGACACATAAGGAGCAGCTCTTTGTACGAAATCTGCAAGGCCTGCAATACTAAATAAGAGGGAAGGAGTTCCAAACAAAAGCCTGTTTCTATTCTCAGTATGATTAAATTGTATAGCATCTTTGAGCTCTCTCTCCCCCGGATATGTCTCTATACCAAAAAGCTTTGCTTTACCATCGTGTAACGTTATAACATGAAATTCGGTTTCAACAGGCTGCATCTCTTTTCCCATAGATGGTAATATATGCCTATTAGTTACAAATTGCAAGAGCATATTTAAGATGAATCTGATAAAATACTCTCATGGTGGCTGTAGCTCAGCGGCAGAGCGTCTGTTTGTGGAACAGAAAGTGGTGGGTTCAACTCCCATCAGCCACCCTGAGATACAGTCCCTACTTTAGTTTATTCTTGAACCAGAATACCTTCCGCCTTTGGCGGAGAGATGAATGGTTCACAGAAGAACTTGCCCGAAGGGATACTTCGCAGTTTACTGCGGAGTAGTTCATTATGAAGCACTGTAGCCGGCTTTTTTAATTTGATCTATTACTTGCTGGAATTCTATTTGATCTTCATTGTATTCTACCTCAGTTTCCTGTTTTGCATAACTCGTCTTAGAAGATTTAACCCCTTCTAAATCTTCTAAATCAAAATCTATATTCATGGCACAAGAGGTACAATGCATACCATCTATTTTAAATTTTTTCTTTACTATTTTAGCCATACCTAGATAACATTAATTACACCAGTATACATACCCATTGAACAGGTAAAGGCAATTTTTCCGGGGTTTTTAGGAGTAAATTCTACTGAATCTCTACTAGACGGTTGTAATTGTTTACTAATACCTAAGCTCGGAATTCTAAAAGCTGCTGTACAGCCCAAGTTAGAGGTTGTACTCAAATTTATCCTGACAGGTAACCCGGATTGAACTTGAAAATAATTAGGGCTATAACCTTTAGGAAAAACTGTCATATTTACGGTTTGTATGCCGCCAATAATATTTAACTGATTTTTGCTCCCTTGGGTGTTGCTTCCACCGTTTAAATTAATTTGAACTGAGGGCAAAGTAATAGAAGAACCCCCTGCAACTAAAGCTCCATTAGCAGAAGTAACTCCTAAGTACAAAACTGCGATACCGGCAATTTTAAGGAAATTACTTCTAAAGTTATCTCCTAGGACAGAAGTTAACCAACCCACTCCAAAAAACAGTGGTGCAGTTCCAAGAATAAAAGTAAACATAATAGCTGCACCCATAAAAGCATTAGCGCTACTAATTGCCAAGGCTTCCATTGCTAGGGTTGTTCCACAAGGAATAAATATTGTCATGACTCCTAAGAACGCCGGGGCAAACAGGTCTTTTGATTTAGACTGATTTTTCACCATTCTGGTCAAAAATCGTGGCGGTTGGATAACAACATACCTAAAAATAGGGTGAATATTTAATAGGTTTAGAGCCACTGCAATCATGTATAAACCTGCTACAAATTGCATTATTATTTGAACAGTTGGACTTATACCTAAAGCTCCGCCGAAACCGCCCAAAATAAAACCTAAAACTGTATAGGCTATCAGCTTTGTAGAAAGGAATGCTAGAGTAGGAAAAACTGTATTTCTACGGTTAACACCTTTTTCAATCTCCTCTTCTTCTTTGGCTGCTATGACTGAGGCAAGTAACCCACCTTGTACAGCAAGGCAGGTAAGTCCTCCTACGGTTAAGCCTGTTAAAAATATTACCCAAAGATTCATCCTTAAATTTTAATTCTTTTTAAAAGTAGTGAGTTAGAAACTACTGATATAGAGCTTGTTGCCATAGCAACCGAAGCAAAGATTGGATTCATTAGAATAGTAAAGAATGGATATAAGATGCCCATTGCTACAGGAATTAGTATAACATTATAGCCGAAAGCCCAAAATAGGTTTAACTTGATAGTTCTCATAGTTTTCTTGGATAACTCAATTGCTGATGCTACAGACCGTAAATCCTTATTTATTAAAGTAATATCTGCTGCTTCAATTGCCACATCTGTACCGGTTCCCATGGCAATTCCAATATCAGCTGCCGCGAGTGCCGGAGCATCATTAATTCCATCACCAACCATAGCAACGACTTTACCCTCACTTTGAATTTTTCTGATTTCTGCTTCTTTTTGGTCCGGTAGAACCTCTGCTAGAATCCTTTTAATACCAAGTTTTTGGGCAATTGCATTTGCCGTTCGCTGGTTATCCCCGGTTATCATAATAACCTCAATTCCCCTTTTTTGTAGAGCTTCTACACCCTCTTTGGCGCTATCCTTGATAGTATCTGCAACACCTATTAATCCTGCTAATTTTCCACCAATACCCAGCATCATCACCGTTTTCCCTTCATTTTCCAGCCTTTCAATTTGTTCAAGATAATTCCCAATTCCAATTTTTTCCTGCTCCATCAATTTTCTATTGCCAAAATATACTTGTTTCCCATCAACTAACCCCGCGACACCATGTCCTGCAATAGCTTTGAATTTTTCCACTTTGGACAGTGCAACACTCTTTTTTTCAGCACCTTTTACAATAGCCTCTGCTAATGAATGTTCTGATCCTTTTTCAACTGAGGCAGAAACTTTTAGCAGTTCAGCTTTACTTACTTGATTTGCTGGGATGATATCTGTAACTTCGGGTTGACCTTTAGTTAAAGTACCGGTTTTGTCAAAGACAATACTATTTACTTTATGCGCAATCTCTAAACTTTCCGCATCTTTTATAAGTATTCCATGCTCTGCTCCAATGCCTGTTCCTACCATAATTGCAGTAGGCGTTGCCAGTCCCATTGCACAAGGGCAGGCAATTATTAGTACAGCAACCGTGTTAAGTAGGGCGAATAAAAAGGCTTGTGAGCCTCCAAAAACATACCAAACAGCAAAAGTAGCAATGCTAAGCATTATGACAATCGGCACAAAATATGAGGAGATTAAATCTGCTACCCTTTGAATAGGAGCCTTAGAGCCCTGAGCTTCTTGAACGAGTTTTATTATTTGAGCAAGCATAGTTTCCTGTCCTACTTTTGTTGCCTTGTAGGTAAAAGTTCCGGATTTATTCATAGTTGCGCCCACAACTGTATCACCTCTGGCTTTGTCAACAGGAATACTTTCACCCGTGATCATGGACTCATCAATAGAGGATTCACCGTCTTGAATAACACCGTCAACAGGAATTTTTTCTCCTGGTCTCACCCGGATAATATCGCCAATAACGACTTCGTTAATTGGGATATCCACCTCTTTACCATCGCGTAAAACTCTAGCTGTTTTAGCTTGCAATCCAATTAACTTTTTAATCGCTTCCGATGTACCTATCTTGGCTTTAGCTTCAAAATACCTGCCTAGCAAAATTAACCCAATAACTATTGTTGCAACATCAAAATATGGTAATGGTTCTACACCTAAGCCTTGAATAATTTGAGGGAAAATAGTAACGGCTGCTGAGTACAGATAGGCAGCAGTGGTGCCGATGGCGACCAGGGTATCCATATTAGCCGTTCTGTGTTTTAAAGCCGGAATTGTGGCTTTATAAAATTCAAGTCCAGGCCAAAATTGAACTATAGTTGCAAGAACCAGTTGGAGCCAAAAGTTTTTAAGAAAAGAGGGTGCAATATCCATCAGTCCCGGGAAACCTCCCCAGAAAATTAAAGCTCCGATAATCAAACTAACTATTACTTTATTTTTAAGCGATTTAAGCTCTTTTAGTTTCTCAGCTTTTTCCTTATCCTCATCTATTGCTTCACCTTCAACCATAGCTTTACCATCGCTAGATGGTAAGCTTGCCTTATATCCAACACCAGCTACAGCTGACTCCATTTGCTCAGGAGTACATTCCTTATCATCATACGTTACAGTGGTTTTTTCTGTAGCTAAATTTACATTAGCCTCCTTTACACCAACAACCCTGCTTAGGGTTTTTTCCAACACCCTGACACAAGAAGCGCAATGCATACCTTTTATTGGAAATGTGGTTTTAACTTCTGCCATAAAATGTCACGCTTTGTTACTACTTATCGCATATTTAGTAATCCCCAGATTACAGCTTTTGTGCTTTTTACACCAAGCCTCGCATTTCCTGGCTAAAGATTTACTTGTATAGGCATACCTGCATTCAGGACAAGTGTATATTTGTGCTTTTCCCATATTTACTTTACGACTATCTTTCCGTGAAACATATTCATACCACAGGAGTAGCCAAATTCTCCTTTCTTTTCAGGAGTCAACTCAATTGTGATTTTTTCGTTTAGGGGAAGATACCTTCTAACTTTAAAATCGCCTAATACTACTTCCTCTAAACAACTATTAGAATCTTTACGAATAAAATTAAGTTTTGTAGTCTTACCAAAGGGGATGGAAATAACTTCCGGGTTGTATCCGCCTTCAACGTTAATATCTACTGAATCAGAAACTACTACCTCTTTTTCTTTCTTCATCAGGAAAAACCAATAGGTAAAAGCTATTCCAATAATAGAAAATAAAGCAACAAGTATTTTATCAAGTGCCATATTAATAACCCCATGCTTTGTACCACTCTCTCATCTCATTTATCTCTTTTGTTTGAACAGAGATAATATTATCCGCAAGTGTTCTCATTTCCTCTTTGTTGGTGGTATTTTTAAGCATCTGAGCCATCATAACTGCCATCTGATGATGGGGAATCATTTCTCCAATGAATTCCTTATCAAAGTTTGAAACATTTCTTAATTTCTCTAAATCTGTTTCATCACCCATCATGCCTCCTTGCATTCTCATGCCTACTTCCATACCAGTTGAGATATTTGACTTTGGTACATCTATCCCAAACCAATCCTTATACCAATTCCTCATTTTTGTAATTTCTTCTGATTGGCTGGTGATGATATTGTTTGCTAAGACCTTAATCTCAGTATGAGTGGCTCTTTCTTGAGCAAGTTGCGCCATGATAATTGCGTCCTCATGGTGGGGAATCATCTGCTCTATAAAGTGTTGGTCTATATTGCCCATCAGACTTGTGGCATTTTGACTGCCCGCTTGTCGTATTCCCATTAGTTGCATCATACTTGTCATATTGTTATTGAGCGCGTTTACTGTGAGAAGCCAAACAAAAATACCCCCTATGATTACTCCTGTTAATCCGTATATTAGCTGATTATTTTGTTTCATATATTCTCCTCCCCTAACTAGCTTTTTTAAATATCACTTCTGCCCAAGAGATATCTCCCCACTAGGAATATATTACCCTACACCTGCAGGATTTAGTCAATATCCAAAATTGTAACCGCTCAGGATGGCAGAGTTTTGACAACTCCTGAACGGTTACTGTTTTTGTAGATTTCCTTGATAACATAGTATACTTATTTACATGGTCTATCATAAAAGAATTTTGTCTTTTAAGTATGCTTTGGATGGAATAGGAATCGCTTTTAAGGAAGAGCCAAATTTTAAATTGCACATCCTTATTGCACTGGCTGTAATTTTACTTTCATATTTGCTAAAAATTACCCGCATTGAGTGGATGATAGTTATTACTTTGATAGGCTTTGTGCTTTCTCTTGAGCTTGCAAACAAGGCAATCGAGGAAATTATTGATTCTTTTACAGAAGAGGAACACCCAAAAGCAAAACTTGCTAAAGATGTTTCTGCAGGTTTTGTACTTGTGGCAGCAATAACTTCAGCAGCTGCAGGTATAATAATCTTCATTCCTTACATATGGACTATTTAAGCTCTATAAATGAGGGTTTATTCTTTAAGATATTCAACTTAAGCGGACAAAATAAAATTCTTGACCTTTTTATGGTTACAGGTGCAAACTATGTAATTTTTGGAATATTTTTTCTTTGTCTTGCTGCCTTTTTCTTTGGTTCCATAAAAGATAAAAAAGCATTTCTACTGACAATTCTATCTCTATTTTTAGGGTTTATCCTATTAAAAACAATTGGTACCTTAATTTTTGAACCAAGACCTTTTCAAACTTTTTCAATAACTCCACTAGTTACACTTGCTCCGAATGATTCATTCCCTTCAGATCATACGCTTATTGCATCAATAATTGCGTTTTCATACATTTTTTATAAATCAAAATACGGCGTTCCGATGGGTTTTGCTTCCATATGGGTTGGATTTGGTAGAGTGTATTCAGGAGTGCACTACCCTTTTGATATTTTAGGCGGAATTATAATGGGGTTTTTAGCAGTTTGCCTTGCATGGATTATAAAGAAAAAAATTTCATTTTAATAGCCTAATTTTTTAAGGCTTGACTATCGTATATTTGAGTGCTAGCATTAATTTAATGCCTGATAAAAGTTGTAAGGGAAATATTCATCTTGCTCTAATTCTTTTAATTTCTTTTTTAATAGCCCTCTTTTTTGTATATAAAAATTATTCTAGTGATTTTATTGCTACTGCAGGTAAACCGGGTGTCTCCGTTCCTTCACCAACACCTGCATCAGTTTGTAATATGCCGTTAATCCCTGAATTTAATAAGGCAGCGGTTCTTACAGGTACTGGAGTCAATGATAAACTCATCTTAATAAAGCAACCAACCGCTATAAATTTATCAGGTGATTTTACCATTGAAGCTTGGATAAAGTTAAATGATATCCAAACTATAAATTCGGAGGGTAGAAAAACTATTTTTGGACGTGCAAGTACTGGAAATACTGCAGGTGTTTCTCTGTCTATGGAAAGAATTGATATTACCTCACTCATTATTCCAAGATTAAAATTGACAGTTGCCTCACTTCCGTATAACCAAAATTATATCGGGGAAACAATCTATGGAACAAGTCCAATCCTGCCAAATATGTGGTATCATGTTGCTGCTGTTAAAAATGGTTCAAATCTATCACTTTTTATAAATGGTAAAAAGGAAAAATTATTGGATAATGGACAAAGTTCACAGGACGGTGTATATACTGGACAACTTCTTGATAGCGGCGATTCCCCGATTTCTATAGGCGGATTATACTTTGACGGTGCAATCAAAGAGGAAAATAATATAGAGGGTGCGATTGAAGAAGTAAGAATAAGCAACAGTGCCAGATACTCTGCTAATTTTACTGTATCTGTAAATCCTTTTACAACTGATGTAAACACTATGGCGCTTTTCCATCTTGATGAGAATACTATAGATAGTACTGGAAGTAATACTGGAGAAATTCTGGGTGATGTAATTTTTAGTGATAGTAGCCTGCAATATTCACCAGACTCGGATTTTGATGGATGGAGTGACTGTTCGGAAAGTAAAATAGGTACTAATTTTTCCAAAGCATGCCCAATGAACATTAAGGATGTTGTATGGGTACCTGATTTTAACAATGATAAAAAAGTTGATTCAAATGACAGAAGAATAATTGATAATGCTTTTGATCCCAAAACATACCTTAATGCCAAATATAATAAAAGATATGATTTGAATACAGATGGGAAATTAGATACTAAGGATAGGAACTTAATAGAATTCTTTATAAATCAGAGTTGTAATTGAATACTTAATCTCTACCCAGGTATATCCGGCATCAGTGTTATGTCTAAATGTCTTTTTATCTCATAAATTTCTCTTTTGTCTCTTTGATGCCAGAGACCAATTTCATCCCTAATTCCTTTTACGTCATCAAGCAATTGTTCTGTGTCACCTGCTAAGGCATCTAATTTTCCAGTATGACCTTCTAAAGTCTCATCTATATTATCCAGCTTTTCATTCAACACTGATTGCTTTTCCTTTATCAGGTATAACTGTGCTGAATATATACTTTGATTTGTTTCTATCTTACTTACCTTACTATTAACAACTTCTACAAGTTCCTTAAGATCTCTAAGTAGTTTTTTAAGTTCATCATTTTTCATAATTCTATATTCTATACTAATATATTCTCTTCCAAAACACAAGAAATAGAAAATTAGAATTTTAGATAGAAGTCATTTTAAAATCCTACCTTCATCGTCATTCTTAACTTGCTTGCACTGAACGAAGTGAATGTGTTTCAGAATCCTTAGAGCACTAGCTCGCAAGCTTTGCTTATTAGATCCCGAAATAAATTCGGGATGACGGTTGTAAAATAGACTCTAGATTTGATGATTTTTGACAAATTTGATTGCAGAAACCTATATTTTTGTCAATGCATTTGTCACAGCTGATAAAATGTCTTTTTCTCTTACAGTGTATATTTTTACAATCGTAATATTTTTCTGCCGAACCCTTACAGAATTTACACTTCCCCACAATAACGTGTTCCGGGGCAGCTAAATTAAACCCCATGGTAACTCTGCCATCGAAAGTATAAAGAGTACCTAGGAAATCCTCATTAGGATATTTTTCCATATAGCTGACTATTCCACCAAATAGCTGATAAACTTCTCTGAAACCACTTTGGATCAAAAAACCAGAAGCTTTTTCACACCTGACTCCTCCTGTACAAACAGTAATGATGGTTTCATTTTTTAAACTATCCAGAACTGGCAAAACCATTGGTAAGTCTCGAAAGTTTTTAAACGGAGCAAGGATAGAATTTTTAAAATAACCTACTGCATGTTCAAAATCATTCCGCATATCAATTATGAAAAACTTTTTCTCTGAGTGAATTAAACCATGCAATTGTTCAGGAGTAATATAATTACCAGTTAACTTTTTCGGATTTTTATCATTATTTAGGTGTGCACTGACTATTTCTTCTCGAACTTTTATAGACAATTTCGGAAATGCTTTTCCATCACCAATACTTTTCTTAAAGTGAATATCGGAAAACCGTTCGTCTTTTGTCAAAGTCTTAATATATTTCTCGGTGTTTTTAATAGTTCCTTCAACTGTTCCGTTTATTCCCTCACTGGCAATAATAATCCTGCCTTTTAGTTTAAGTTTCTCACAAAGTTTTAAGTGCTCAACCCTAAACTCTTCAGGGTCACTAATTTTTGTGTATTTATAAAATAAAAGTACATTAAATCTACTATTCATAATAAATTTTATTTTTCAAGCTCTGCTTATAATAAAGCAAAATCTGATATGTAGTTCTATTCACAAAATAATTATATCAGATAAATTATGCTTCTTTGGAACTCTCAGAACTACTAATGCAATAACCCAGTTTATGGTTGGGAATTTATGTCAGAAGACTCAGAAGGGTTTAAAGGTTCAGGACCTGAAAAATGTTTTTGAACTGGAGTTTTAGTTACAGCCCATTCCCGCAACTTCCCTCTATCAACTAGGTGTTTTAAAAACATAGCTCTTTTATACTCAATTGTAAGGTCGTCCAATGCTCCTGTTGCTATTTTTCCTTTTATCTCAGCAAGCCTAAGTATACTATTATCATCTAACCCCGCTGCCCTCATAACCTCAACTTGAATATCCAGATTATTCATGTACTTATAAATAATTTTAGATTCCTTGAAAAGGTAATGTCAATAACCCAAATTAAGGTTTGAACCTGAATTGGGGTGTTGACAAGAAAGACAGGATATGATAATATACGCTTTACCTGTTCACCGCGAGGTCTACAGGTTCTCGAAGAATCCGGCGCAAGCCGGATTTTTCGTGGGAAAGAAAACCTCATAAAAACTGTTAATCTGGTAAAATATGCATATGCGCCTGTAGCTCAGTGGATTAGAGCATCTGTCTTCGGAACAGAGGGTCGGGGGTTCAACTCCCTCCAGGCGCGCACTTCACCATGAAATGGTTCAGTGTAAACCGGCCCCGTAGCTCAGTGGTAGAGCAGGACACTCTTAATGTCTTGGTCGTTGGTTCAAATCCAACCGGGGTCACAAGTTAACAATAGTTAAAAATAGATGAAAGAAGTTAACGGTAACTGCTTAGCTTAACACTTACGGTTCAAAGGTAGAAACCAGAACGGAAAGGGTGATTTCAAGTTTTTCTTTGGCGGCTTTCGTTAAAATTCTACTGAATTTTAACTTCGGCGGCAAATTATTTAATTATCTCCTAAAATTTTTACAACGGCACTATTCAAGTCTGCTTGTTCTGAACTTGTTAATGCACCTTTTTTGTGACCCATTTTTGATAGCTCACTAATCTTTAAATGCTCTTTATTATTGCTGTCAAAATTTGGAATATTGATATGTTCTAAAATATGACTTGAATAAAACCACGAAATATAAGCAATGACGAAATCATTAACTATCTCACTATTCAAAACTCCACAAAGATAATTGGCTTCCTGTTCAGTATCTAGGGGGACTATTAAAACATTATGATCGGGTATAACCAATTTATTTCCCAATAATTCATTATCAATGGAATTTACTACACTTGCTATCATTCCACTCGCTAATGCCTTCCAAACAACCTTGTATTTACTGAAAGTATATTCGCCAATATCGTATAGGCCATGGACAGGAACATTCGCATATTTTAGGTGTTTTTGATAGATCCCTCTCGTTTCTAACCATTTGGTAATTTCTTGATCTGTTTTATAAAAGAATTTATAAGTATTTGGGAACTTATTTTTTAATTCATCTATTTGAATGCATTTCCCGCTGTTATCATAAGGAATAATTGCTATGAACTCAGGTTTAGCTTTCCATCTTCCCATATCTTTTCCCCGGAGTATCGGGAAAATCACATCTGCTTCAAGTGATACCTGATAAAACTTTAGTTTTTTTCTTCCAATATCCGCTTGATTTTCAAAAAGTATGTTCCCTTTAATCTTAGATTTAGATATTTTCCCCCAATATAAACCGTTAAGACTAAAATCCACCCCCTTTCGGGCACGATAACTTGAATGACCGACCAATGCTTTTAATATCTTAATCTTCCTACTATCAGATATAAACCACGAGGATCCAAGGACATTGTCTCTTATAGGTTCTGCAACAAGATCTCCACTTTTTAATAATGGAAGTACAGCACTTAATGGTTGGTCAGAAGGAATTGTTCCTTTCTCCTTTTTATACCATCTACGATACGGAACTGGGTATGTAGTCACATTATTCTTTTGTAAAATTATTGTTGCGGGCTTGTTCGAAGCTCCAATATCTGCAAAGGGCTGTACAGAAACAAAATCATCCACGGCGACTGCTTTAACCTGCACCTCATCTTTGATTTTAAATCTTCTGAATCCATTACCTCCGCCTGATGATTGCAATAAATTTTGGGGGAGAACAAAACCAAGAAAGCCGTTCTTTATTAGATACTTATCCATTACAACGTATGTCAAAAGTACACTAATATCATCGTGAGCCGAGCCCAGTCTCGCCTTTAACCCTTTATGTAGAAAAACTTTATAATCTTCCCAATATTTTTTTATTGAATCTCTATAGTCCTCCGGTAGATTCTGCCAATTTATCCACGGTGGATTTCCAACAATGTAATCGAAATTTTCAAAGAATGCAGGTGCAAATATATTTTTAATTATTTTAGCCCATATTCCGTTAAGCCCTTTTTTCTGTAAATCAAGGAGTGTTTCGTAAAATTCATGAATCAATTCATCATCTGCCTTTGTGAGATTCAATTCAAGTTTTCTATATTTGCTCTCGAATTTATCGGAGCTTAGCTCTACATCAACGCACGCTATTACAAGGTTTAACAATATATCTAATTGTTTATTACGTATTAAAGAAACCGGGATTTTAAATATCCCAACTTTTGTTGGCAAAGAGTAGTATGCTTTATGTTCGGTTTTAAATTCAAGCGGGGCAAGCAAAGAATCGCTTAGATAAATGGGAATATCTATTCCACTCTCTTTTATGTCTTTTAAGTACTCTGATAGTGCAATTAAATAATTTGTTTTTGCAGAGATTACCGCCAGGGGGTTTAAATCTATCCCGACGATACTACCTAAACATGTACTTAATTTATCCTTTTCAGGAATTTCATCATTCTCTTTTATTTTTTCTATTAAGATCGATAGGAATGTTCCCGATCCGCACGTAGGATCTAAAACTCTAATATTTTTAGATAAATTAATTTTTAGTTTTTCAACCAAAAATTCAGCTAACCAATCCGGTGTATAGTATTCGCCTAAAGAATGTCGTAATTTTTGTGGTAGCAGATAATGATAAATATTCTTAATAAGATCTTTAGCCTCCTTTGGTTCTAGATTCAGAGAACTAAAATCATAATTCTTCAGCTTTGTTGATATTTTTAGAACTGTTTTTTCTATATCACTGTTCCAACACAATAAATACCAGCTAAAGAAATCTCCTTCGTTAAAATTATTGACTCCTTCAGACCGGAAAATTTCACCACTTTCTAGTGAAGTAATTTTGTGCTTAAGATTGCTTTCATTCAAAGACGAGATGAAACTCTTATCCCTATGACGAAAATAGGTAAGCGTTTCAGCTCCAAGTAATTTAATAAAAAGTGCATAATAAGTTTGAATAGCAAATATTATCCTTGGCAGATCATCTATTTCATTTTCTAAACGAAAAGTTTTAGCAAGCTCTTTTATTTCGATTTTTTTAGTATCAAAATCGTATCCGCAAACTTCCCGAAATAGTATTTTCCATTGCTCAAATAATAAGCTAACCTTACCTTCTTCATTTTTAATAAAATTGATTAGTAGTGTTTTTACGTCATTAACTGTATCTTCGGAAATAATGCTGAAATCTTTAATTAAGTTATCGATTATTAAAGCTTTTCCTTGTATTCCAATAGAAAAAAGTCTTTGAAGAAGTAATTTAAATGACTTTTCATTAACTTCTACAGGGTTCTCTACATCCCATAAATTATTTCTTCTTCTAATAAAAACGATTTTAAAGCCATCAAAAATTACACCGAGATATCTGTTAATGTCTATCTTTTGTCTATTTTCTATACCAATAATGTGGCGCTTAACCTGTTCAATTGCTTTTATATTTTTTTGAGAACTATTAGAACTGTCTAGATAATTTGGTTCCTTATATTCAACTATTACCTCGCCATAAAGAGAATCAATGCGACCCTTTAATACCGTATACTCATGATGTTCTTCTTGAATAGTTACCTTATTTTCGCGAGAGATAATATCTATTAAAGATGAAAATGCAACTCTTAAATCCTCTTCACTTGAAATAGAATCTCTTTTCAAGGTAAAAGATTTAAAATATTTTCCGTTTATTTTGTTGATTAAAATATCAATATTAGTCATATTTTTATTTCAATAAATCTTCAACAGAAACACCTAACGTTTTGGCACTTTGATTATAACAAAAAAATATCCATGAATTTATGATAAAATACACTTACCGAATGATCCTTATGGTGAAAGTATCTTCCTGTTAGAGAGCGAAAGTTGGCAGAAGATTTTCTGATCCGTCTTGGCCACAAGGATCGAATCAATTATTGTCTTCTTTATAAAACATAACTTTCAGAATCTTTCATTAATTTTGTAACAAATTCTTCGCATTTTTCTGCTGACACAATAAATGATGGACGTTTAACCGGACCCAACCCTCCTTGTGCCCTTGTTCTTAAACTATATGGTAATGGAAATTCATAATGAACCCAATCTTTAGGATTTAATTTGACTTCTTTAATGTCTATCTCGCCTCTACTTAAATCTATTTTTTCTGGATCATAGTCTAGAAGTAGAAGATCTGCAGTTGTAATAACCACTGGAATAAATAAAATATCATATTGCCTAAAGTTTACTCCTAAGATTTCATAAATCCTGTTTTTTCTTTCATCCACAAAGCTCGAGATTGCCTCATTTGCCTGTCTTAATGCAAGATATGGTCTTTCCCCTTGATTTCTACTCAGCTTTCCTAAACTCTCATTAAATTCGAACGTCTGTATACCTTGATCAAAAAATTTCATTCCACCATATCCTAGAGAAGGGAAAAATATATTTTTATTAAAATTAAA
>Ga0155571_136_pt1 | contig 18920 bp, 22 predicted proteins | sample RifCSPhighO2_12_FD_107228 | JGI IMG/M metagenome (GOLD analysis project Ga0155571, IMG submission 107228) | Candidatus Daviesbacteria bacterium RIFCSPHIGHO2_12_FULL_37_11 | reverse complement strand
TCAACCTGTTCCAACACAAGCTGTTAAAACAACACCTTCGGTCAGCGAATCTACTTCTTCTGCGGACATGACAAACTGGAAAACATATACAAATAGTACAGTTGGTTATACTATAAAATATCCTCAAGGCTTCGAAATAGAGCTGATAGGTGATCGTGATATAATAATTTCTCGTATTGGTGTGCCTAGAGGAGGACAAGGAGGAAATCAACCATTTGGATTTATGGTTTTGTACTGGCGTGGTGATAAAGGGCTACCCTCCGGGGATGATCTGCCTGGTGCTTTAGCTGAAAATACAACTATTAATGGTTTTTCTGCAGTCAATAAAAAATATTCAACTACCTCTCAATATGCAAAGGATGTATTTATTGCTGACAAGGATAATAAACGTGTAATTAGAGCATCCATAGCAACAGAAGGTGACAAAGGTTACGAAGAGAGCAGTTTCAAAGTTTTTAACCAAATCCTTTCCACCTTTAAATTCCTACTCTAACTGTCATCCTGAACAGAGTGAAGGATATATTCTTCGCCTTTGGCTCAGAATGACAGGAGGAGATTGCTTCGTCATTTCATTCCTCGCAATGACGGGGGCTGGCTGGTATAATTACTCATATGAAAACACTCATAACACATATTAATCCGCACTTAGATGATATTTGTGCAATTTGGTTATTCATACGGTTACATCCGGATTTTAAAGATGTAGAGATAGAATTTATTTCAGCTGCAAAGGGAAATATTCCGGTTGATGAAAGCGAAGACATGATTTATCTGGGAGTTGGAAGGGGAAGATTTGATGAACACAAAGGTGATTTAGAAGATTGTGCAGCATCACTGGTCTGGAAATATCTTAAAGAGGAAAATTATACGTCTTCCGATGAAATTTCTGGTAAAGCTCTGGATGCACTTGTGGAATATGTAAAACTCGATGATTTGGGAAAGCTAATAGACCTGAAATACGGTGAATTCAGTATTCCTGGATTCATAAGAGTTTTTGGTGGGGAAAAAGCCTCAAGAGAAAATCTTGAGCTTGGATTTCAAATTTTGGATAGGGTGTATCAAGTTCTTATTAATAAGCAGAAAGCGCTAAAGGACTGGGATAAAAGACTAGAGTTTGAAACTAAATGGGGGAAAGGAGTGGCAGTTGTATCTGAACATGTAAACAGAAGTTTTTGTGATAGTCAGGATGGATCTATATTTTTAATGAAGGATCCAAAACATAACTCAATCCAATTTTATACCCCAAAAGGTGGAATTGATTTGGAGCCTGTGTATATAAAAGTGAAAGAGTTAGACCCGGACGCAGGCTGGTTTTTGCACCAGTCCCATAAAATGGTAATCTGTGGTTCCGGCTCAGCCCCGGATTCTAAACCCACAAAGCTTACTTTTGAGGAACTGACAGAGGTTTTAAAAACTGCATAATTTACCCCATAATTTGCAAAATTGGTTTTTAAATAGTAAAATAAGGCATCATGCAAGAGTTACTCCCGGAGAAATTATCTGATAATGATGAGATTGTATTACCTTCAGAAGCGCAAAAGATGGCGTTATCCATACGTGAGCAAGTTGAACTTCTTGATTTTTTAACAAATAAAGGTCAGTTTGATTCAATAACTGAGGAACTTTTTCCTAATTTACCTAAAACAACCTTAGGAACTGCCAAGTTTTTCGCAACATGTTATCTAATTAATTCCTTATTACAAGCTCGTGAGATTACCCCATTTGATGAATTGAAAACTAGGCTTGGAACAGCTATCTCTGATTTGATAAATGTAAGAGACCACAATTTATTTGAAAGCTTGGAAGCTATTCAAGGAGAGCCTGATGAAGATTTAATTGCATATACTAATGTATTTAACCAACCAGTTGATCAGAATCAGGCACTTGAGCTGGCGATAAAACTAGGGTTAACAGACGAATTGGATGGAAGGAACTTTCATGCTTTAAGAGTAATATCAGATATTGAATTATCAAGAATCAGAGCCAGGGCGGTACGTTTTAAGATTGATGATTTAAGAGAACAATCCGAGAGTCTAAAGCACACCGGATTCAATTCTGAATCTGATGATTTAGAGCTTAAAAAGTTCTTAGAAGAGGAAATAAGAAGGCTTGAGGAGCAGAGAAGTATTTTATTAAGAGAATATTTAGCTGGAATAGAAACACAAACTTAGTAAATTTTGAAAGCTGTCCATGAGGTACTAAGCGGCGAAGTTTTTGAGCTATTTCAACAGGGATTGTTATACAGATTCTTTCATAAGATTGAACATGCATGGTAGAATTCTTGCATAACAGATTGCATACTGTCAACCCCGATTGGATCGGGGTAAAATATGAAAGTAGCTTTGGTTCATGATTATTTAAGAGAATATGGGGGAGCGGAAAGGGTGTTGGAAGCATTGCATGAAATATACCCTGAAGCTCCTGTATATGTTGCATATTATAATGAAGATGCTCTAGTCACAAAAGGGGACGCCTTTCGTGGCTGGGATATAAGAAGTTCATGGTTAAAGTATCTTCCATTTGCCAATAAACTAATTTCTCCCTTCCGGATTTTTGCACCCTTTATCTTTAGAAATTTTGATTTATCAGAATATGATCTTGTAATATCCTCTTGTAACATATACTTTTCAAAGGCAGTTAAAGTAAAAAAAGGCGCGCTGCACTTAAGTTATATACATACCCCTCCAAGATATTTATATGGATATGCTACTTCTTATAATTATAAAAAACACTGGTGGAGCCGGATTGGCGGGGAAATTGCAAATCATTTTTTAAGAATTGTAGACTATGAAGTTAGCCAAAGACCTGATATTTTGATAGCAAACTCAAAAAATGTGGCAGAGAGAATAAGAAAATTTTATAGGAGAGATAGTGTAGTAATCTATCCGCCTGTCATCCTGAGTGAAACGAAGGATATATATTCTTCGCCTTCGCCTCAGAATGACAAAAAAAAGAAGAGCTATTTTCTAACTGTGGGGAGGCTTGTTAGGGGAAAGGGGATAGATTTAATAATAGAGGCTTGCGGGAAACTTAGGTTACCGTTAAAAGTAGCTGGGAGTGGACCTGAGTTTGAAAATTTCAAATTTCAAATTTCAAATTTCAAATTTAAGAATATTGAGCTTCTAGGGGCGGTGAGTGATGGGGAGTTGGTTGGGCTATACACTGCGGCAAAAGCCACTATTTTAGCCTCGGAAGATGAGGATTTTGGGATAGTGCCTGTTGAAAGTATGGTTGCAGGAACTCCAGTTATTGCCCCGAGAGCCGGCGGATACATGGAAACTATAATTGATGGTAAGACAGGGACATTATTTGAAATTGACAGTGGACAAGTTACAGTGGAAAGTTTGATAAATGGAATTAAGCGCTTCAATGAGTTTAACTTTAAGCCGGAAGGTTGCAGGAAACAAGCAGAAAAGTTTTCAAAAGAAAGATTTAAAAAAGAAGTGATAGAGCTCATTGAAGCTAATTTACACACTTGACACTTCCCTTAAAAAGGTTTTTGATTAATATATATGCCCAAAAATATTGAAGCCATCAGAGGTACTATGTCTAATGGAATTAATGAAACAGGAGAAGCAGAAAAAAGAATTATTAGATCAGAAGTATTAAGATCGGCAAGAGAAGAATATAAGAGAAGTCATGGCAATCTTAAAGATGTCAGTAATCTTACAGAAGACGAGCTTGTTGAATTAATCCAACATCCATGGGAACCGGTAAATATTAATATTCATCCATTGAAATTAGCATTAGGTAGAGTAAGGATTTGGTTCTCAAATATTCATTTTCCGCAGTTTCAAAAGCGGGAGCAAAAAACTGAAAACTCGTCTCCCCTTGTAAAGCGGCCGGTTTAAGGTACAATTATCCCTAGATCCTATATGTCTAAAGTGAACTTTTCCTCTGTCTTAGAAAACAGGGGATTTAAATTTTTATGGATAAATCAGGCGCTCATGCAGCTTGCCGTAAACTCCTTAAATTTTGCACTCATCCTTTGGGTATTTAAACTTACTAATTCAAATTTTGCAGTTTCAGCTCTAATTGCTGCATATTATCTCCCTGCTCTAATATTTGGTATTTTTGCAGGAGTTATAGTTGATATTTTAGACAGAAGAAAAGTTGTCATAATAATTGACTTGCTGCTTGGTATTTTAATCCTTACATATGCTCTTGTGAAAGATTATTATCCTTTGATACTTATAAACGCATTCTTAATTAATACGTTAAACCAGTTTTTTATGCCTACGGAAAATTCTTCGATCCCGATGCTTGTTCCTAAAAAACATCTTTTTTTGGCAAACTCATATTTCTCACTTACCTTTTATGCATCAATCCTTTTAGGTTATACTATGGCAGGCCCGGTATTTAATCTTTTCGGAATAAATACGCTTTTCATTATTTGCTCAATGCTTCTTTTTATAGCGTTTGTTATATCCTGGCAGATTCCGCCACTTAAAGCGCCTGAAAACGGGAAAAAGATCCCTGGTAATTTATTATCATTTACTATTAGTGAAACGAAAAATACAATAGCCTTTGTTAAAGGAAAATTAAGTGTTGTAACTGTAATGATTATTCTTGCTTCAATTCAAGGGATTATCGGTATTTTAGCTGTAACGGTTGCGTCGTACATGGAAAGAATATTAAAAATTAAATCATCTGATGCATCGGTTTTTCTGATGCTTCCTTTGGGTTTCGGGATGGTAACAGGAGCTTTATTTGTTGGCAGATTCTTACAAAATGCGCCCAGGAGAATGGTTATAATTCCTGCGATGATTACAGGAGGTTTACTATTCTTTATAATCGGTATTGCGCCGGCTTTGGCAAGAATTTTTAATGCTACAGACTTACCTGAACAAATTCCGCACCTCCGCTATTTTTTTGATGCTCCTTCGCTTTCCTCAACATTTGCGATCGGGGCATTTCTCTTAGGTGTCTGTACTGTTGCCATAATAATTCCCTCTCAAACTGTGCTTCAAGAAGCGACAACCTTACAAAATAGGGGAAAGATATATGCAGCACTCGGAGTTTTAATGAATTTATTTGCGTTGATTCCTGTTCTTTTGGCCGGTGCATTAGCGGATATTTTCGGAGTAACACCGATTTTTATCGGGCTTGGTGTAATTATTTTTACGATAGGAATTTTAGCTTTAAGACCCGGGGTATTTTTTACGGAAAAAAGTTTGCCGTATTCATGGAGGGAGTTTTTAGGACTTGGACACTGGGAGAAGGATGTTTCTTAAAAAATTAAAACTTCATAATTTTCGAAATTATTCTAATCTGTCCTTAGAGTTTGATAACCGACCTACAATTTTATTGGGTAATAATGCTGTTGGGAAAAGTAACCTACTTGAGAGTATTTATTTTTTATCAACAACAAAGTCACAAAGAGTGGATTCTGAGTTGGAGTTTATAAAACAGGGGGAAAGTATATGCAGGGTGGAAGGAGAAGTGGATGAGATTGCTTCGTCGGCTGCGCCTCCTCGCAATGACACTTCGATTACACTCAGTGCAGGCGTCATTGCGACCCCGGACTCGATCCGGGGGAAGCAATCTCTTGAAATTACCCTGCAAATTATTGATGGTCAATTTAGTAAAAAGGTTAAGGTTAATGGTGTTCCCAGAAGGGTAGTGGACTTTGTAGGGAACTTACCGGCAGTTATATTCTACCCTTCAGATATTAATATGGTTACCGGAGCGCCATCGCTCCGCCGCTGGCATCTGGATTTAGGTTTGGCTCAGGTTGATCCGGAATATAAGAAGCTTTTAACTTTATATGAACAAGTTTTAATTGCTAGAAATAAAGTTTTAAAAAGCATAAGGATAGGGGAAGGAGGAATGGATGAGTTAACTTACTGGACAGATGAGCTACTTAAAGATGGAAAGGTGATTTCAGAAAAGAGAAAGACTTTTTTTGAATTTATCACTACTTTAGATAAGCCTTTAGGTGAGTTTGAGTTTACATATACTGAAAGCGTATTGTCCCAGGAAAGACTGGATCAATATAGCAGCAGGGAAATAGCTGCAGCAGCAACATTAATTGGTCCACATCGGGACGATTTTGACATTGTCATCCTGAACTCGTTTCAGGATCTGAATGAGATGCCGAAACAAGTTCGGCATGACGCAGGTAGAAACCTGCGTCACTTTGGTTCCCGTGGAGAACAAAGAACAGCCACTTTGGCATTTAAGCTGGCCCAGCTTGAATATATGGCTAAGGTTTTGGGGAAAAGACCAATACTTTTATTAGATGATGTATTTTCAGAGCTGGATGCTTCTCATAGAGCTCATGTTGTGGAGATTGTGAGCAAACAACAAACCATAATTGCAACAGTAGAATTGGAAAACATTCCCAAAAAATTCCTGGATGAGGCAAGAATATTAAGAGTGCAAGATGGAAAGATTGACTTGTCATCCTGAGCGATTAGCGAAGGATCTCTCGCGAATGCGAGTACTTCTGACATTCGTCAGAGATTCTTCGGCTGCGCCTCAGAATGACAATTAAGGTAGGAATTTAAAGGTGGAGAGGATTTGCTCCTCGATGTTATTGGGATAGTTAGGGAAATATTTACCTTCCTCATTGTCATAATTAATAATAAAAAATGTTGAGCCGTGAGTGATCAATATCCATTTAGCTGTAAATTGTCCTTTATACCAATTTGCATATTCATCTCCTAAGTAATACCAATTTTAACTTGATGGTGTTTCTGAGAGAAATTAGGATCAGTAGAGTCATTTAATAAGCTATCAAAATCTTTTTTAATGTTTGGTGTGTCCTTACTGATTGTTAATAAAATCTTATTAAAGCCTCTTTCATCTTTGGGTTCGACATTATTTTTTAGTTCGACGATAACAACTGCATCTGCATTTTCTGGTGAGTACAAAGAGCTATGGTCATAACCTGGACTTATCCCATATGCAACATACTCGCTGGGAAATTTAATTTGATAATAGTATTTAGCATTTGTATATGTTTTCCAATTAGTCATGTCAGCAGATGATGTTGATTCTTTTGGAGTGGGACAGGGGGCGAATTCACAGTTTGGGTCAACCCTACCCACGGATGTTCCATCCGGACAAAGTTTAGCATCCTGGGTACAGGCTGTCTGGTTTGATGTAGGAGAGATTGCCACGTCTGGTTCGACTTCGCTCACCATTCCTCGCAATGACGTATAAACAAAATATCCGCCAATTGAAAGCACAGCGACTAGAATCACAAGTAATACTGGTGTAAATCCTTTTTGAGGCATTAGCTTAAGTGTAAATGTTTATAGATCCCGGATCAAGTCCGGGATGACGATTTTCGTCATTTTTTTGTTCCAAATCTGGCAGCAAGCCTGGAGAGTTGGTAAGTTACAAAAACTGCAAAGAATGTAATTATTATGGCATAAATAAATTTGGAAATAGCTCCGGATTGGCTGGGATAAAATACCTGGACGTATTCTTTTACAAATGTTTGGATTGCCTCGTTCCAGGCTAAAGCTGCCACCAAACCAAAACCGGAAGTGGAAAGGGTTACAAGTTGTTCTGCAAGTTCTCTGTGGAATGATTTTTCTTCTTGTTTTTTTGTTTGTTTAGCCATGGTTAGTATAAATATTATAGCAGTTATAATGATTATACTAAAGTGGCTTTTCTGCGGGAATTGTGCGATAATCAGTTGAATGAAACCCTTTAAAGGCTTAGGTTTTTCAGTAGTCCTTCTCTTTCTCTACGCTCTGTTTTTAATTATATTACGGCAAATCTTACCGCCGCAGGATGAATTGGTTATTCATCTTTCCGGACTTTATAGTAGGTTCGGTTACGAGATGATTTTTATAGGAGCATTTCTTGAGAGTTTAGTCCTTATTAATTTTCTGGTTCCGGGCGTAGTAGCTATTGGACTTGGGGCAGTATTTGCAAGAGTTGGAGAACTTAATTTAGGTTACGGAATACTTGCAGCAACGGCAGGGTGTGTACTGGGCTATATAATTGATTACGGAGTAGGTTCGCTGGGTATTGGAGAAATTTTAAAGAGAGTAAGCAGTCAAAAATTTTTGAATGATACAAAAAGAAAAGTTGAAAAGTATGCGCTAATAAGTTTTGTGCTTGGGTTTATACATCCAAACACTGGAGCATTTATGTCTGTTGCGGTTGGGGCATCAAAGATCACATTTAAAACTTTTTTTGTTCTGGCAACTTTATCAACTCTTGTCTGGATGAGCCTTTGGGGGATCTTGATATTTGCTTTTGGTGAACTATTTCTAATCATTTTAACAAAATATGTGTTTGCTATAACTGTATTTTTAATTTCAGCCTGGTTACTGGTTCTTATACTCAAAAAAAAGGATAAGTAAAGTTATGTTTATTCCAAAGTACGCTATCACTAATGTTATTTTAAGAAATATCGGGAGGATTGATGCTTCGCGGGAGGTTATTCTCAACTCGCCTTTAGTCCCTGCATGGGAAGCAAAATTCCGGAAAGAGGCATCTGAACGGTTTATACATCACGGAACTCATCTTGAAGGAAATCCTTTGACTGAGGAGGAAGTAAGGGATGTTTTAGATGGTGCTGAAGTAATTGCAAGGGATAGAGATATACAGGAAGTTTTAAATTATAGAAACGTACTTAAATTTATCGATGCTGTTGCAGTTCAAATAGGTACCTCCGGCAAATATCAGTTTACAATAGAGACGATTCTGGAAATACACAGGCTTACAACGGAAAAAATACTACCAGCTGGAGGAAATTTTAGATTAAAGCAGGTTGTGATTAGAAATTCAAGGACAGGACAAATAAGCTATACACCTCCTGTTGCAGCAGAGGTACCATATTTGGTTGAAGATCTTGTTAACTGGATAAACTCAGACGAGGCGAGAGAGATGCATCCTGTAATAAAAGCCGGAATAATTCATTATGAGCTGGCTAGAATTCACCCGTTTACTGATGGGAACGGGCGAGTAGCCAGGGCTGTAGCAACGCTTATAATGTTTTTGGATAACTACGATATCAGGAAATTTTTCTCGCTGGAAGAATATTTTGACGAAAATCCTATGGATTATTATTTAACGCTTCAGGCTGTTTCAAATCAGCTCGTTTTAGATACACATGAGAGGGATATAACCCCCTGGCTTGAATATTTTGTGGAAGGTGTTGCAGTTGAAATGAACAGGATTAAAGAAAGAGTACAAAGAATTTCAGTTGATGCGAAGATAAAGGATAAGCTGGGGGAGCAGTTAATGCTGAATGAGCGGCAAATGATGATTATGGAATATTTGCATAGGCATAAGGGAATGAGCAATAAAGATTTCAGGAAAGTTTTTCCGGATTTTTCAGATGATACAGTTTTAAGAGAACTGAAATTTTTAAGGAAAAAAGGTTTAGTCAAAAAAGCCGGCGGAACCAAAAAAGCTCAGTATATCTTGAAGTAGGTTGACTTATTGCTTATCCTGTAGTATAATTTAGAAATGTCAAACGAGATTTTGATTGATCGTGAATTGTTAATAGGATGTAATACTAAGTTAAATCTTAGTGACCGTTATATGGCGGAATTGATTGCGACAATAGCTGGTGAAAAATTTAGGTGCGGAATTACAGAAACAATAGATGAGCTCTCAGAAGGGCTTAGGATTAATGCAAATAACAATGAATTTAAAGGCGTGATAATTTTCGATACTGATTTGGATAACTTTGTTAAAGAGGCTGTAGGCGTAGTTGGAGAGATTAGTGACAAGACGATACCGATAGGAGTTATTACTACAGATGATGAATCCCTCTTTATTTTATCAGACAAGATGCGCCTGCTACGCCTTACAATAGGAGAACCTGTTCATTTAATAGAAGAATTTATTTCTACTTTAATACGCACTGTTCCGCAAAGTGCTTAATTTACATTGCGTTGCTTATTTATTACAATCCAGTTATGTTATTTAGTAAGCTTTCCCAATATTTTGAAAAATTAGAATCAACTTCTTCAAGACTGGCTTTAATTGATATTTTAGCTGAGCTTTTTGGTGAGGTCAGTAAGGATGAGGTGGGTATGGTTTCTTATCTTCTACAAGGTCGGGTTGCCCCCTTTTATAAACCGATTGAGATGGGAATGTCTGAAAAGCTGGTGGCTCAGGCTATGGCAAGGGCTTATGGAGTGGAGCGTGAAGAAATACTTAAAGATTATGGAAAGGTTGGGGATCTTGGAAAGGTGGCAGAAAATTTAAGTGGTGTAAAACGTCATCCTGAGCGTAGCGAAGGATCTCAAGATTCAAAAAAGACAAAATCTAGAGATTCCTCGCAAGCTCGGAATGACAAATTAACAGTTGAAGAAGTTTTTAAGACTCTGACTGAAATAGCAAAAATTAGCGGCGATGGAACTGTCGAAAAGAAAATAACTCTTTTATCTGGATTGCTGGAAAAGATGGATGGTATCTCTGCTAAACACCTTGTAAGGGTTCCTTTGGGAGCTTCCCGTCTGGGCATAGGGGATCCAACTATCTTAGATGCTTTTGCCAAGCTAAAACTGGGTGATAAAGCTAAAAGACCACTTCTGGAAGGAGCGTACAATCGTATCTCAGACCTGGGAATTATTGGGCAGACGCTTTGGAGTAAGGGTATTAAGGGAGTTCAAGGTTTGGATGTTCAAGTTGGTCGTCCGATTCGTTCTCAGCTTTGCGAAAGAATTACAGATCCTAAAGCTATTTTAGAAAAATATGGAGGGGTAGCTCATGTTCAGTACAAATATGATGGTTTCCGGGTCCAGATTCACAAAGAAGGAAATAAAGTGAGGCTCTTCTCCAGGAATCTGGAAGAAACAACCTTAATGTTTCCGGATATTATCGCGGGAGTTTTGAAACAAGTCAAGGCTAAATCAATCATCCTGGATTCTGAAGCTCTAGCTTATAACCCAGAGTCAGAGGAATTTTTACCATTTCAGGAAACTACCAAACGCCGCCGTAAATACGGCATTCCCGAAATGCAAAAAAAACTGCCATTAAAAGCTTTTGTTTTTGACATTATGTATTTGGACGGTAAATCTTTGATGGAAGAGTCGTTAGTGACTAGAGTCAAGAGTCTAGAAAAAGTGATTCATGGAGATGAAGTGCTCATTCCTCAGCCAGGGGAGATGGTTAAGAATCCGGATAGGCTGCAAGCTATTTTTGATGATGCGTTGACTAAAGGCTTGGAAGGAGTCATAACTAAACGGCCGGATAGTAAATATGAAGCAGGTGGAAGGAATTCTAACTGGATAAAACTAAAAAGGAACTCTTCCGGAGAGCTCCAAGATACGATTGATTGTGTAATTTTAGGTTATATATTTGGAAAAGGAAAAAGATCTGCATTTGGAGCAGGTGCTCTGCTGGTTGGAGTTTATGATGAAAAAAAGGATGAATTTGTTACAGTTTCCAAAATTGGAACAGGTTTAACAGATGAGGAATGGAGAGAAATTCACAAAAGGGCAGATAAAATAAAAGTTAGTAAACAGCCAGCAAGAGTGAATTCTATTTTAAAGCCTTCAGTCTGGATTGCTCCGGAAATTGTGATTGAGGTATTAGCTGATGAAATAACCAGATCTCCTGTGCATACAGCCGGTCGGGATGAAAATGGAGTAGGTTATGCTCTCAGATTCCCCAGATTGATTAAATTTAGAGAAAAGGACAAAACAGCCGAGGATGCAACAACTGTAAAAGAGCTAGTAGAGATGTATAAAGGGCAGTTTAAGAAATGAATAAAAATTATATTAAAAACCCCGCTGGTTAGAGGAAAAATTTGTTAATGAAGGTGGATTCAGAGAGAATCTTTTTAAAAAAAGAATGGAAAAAAGAACAAACTTTAAAGTAAAATAACAAAATGGAAACAGAGGCTGAAATAATCGCAAGAAATCCTGAGATGGAAAAATTTCTTGTTACTCCAGGGAGAGCTCGCGCTCATCTGGAGTTTTTAGGATACACGGAAGATATGTGGGATAGAATAATGAGAGAAAAGTTCGGATCACATAATGTAAGAGCATATATAAGCATTGTTAGAGGGGGGGGTTCCAAGACTAGAAGGATTAGTTTATCAGGAGGAAAGGCTAAAAGATGGCCTATCTCCCACAAGAAATTTACCAGATGTTAAATGATTTAGTGTGTTAAAATGCCTGCATGGCATATGTGGCTGATTTACATATTCACTCCAGGTTTTCCAGAGCTTGTTCTCCACAATTAAGTATTCCAAATCTAGCAGAGTGGGCAAAGTTAAAAGGGATAAATTTATTAGGAACAGGGGATTTTTTACATCCTTTATGGCTTTCAGAATTAAAATCTCAACTTAAGGAGGATGGTTCAGGGTTCATGGTTCATGGTTCATCAGAAGTTAAGTTTGTGCTTACAGTTGAAATAGCTTCAATTTATACTCACAAAGGTAAAGGCAGAAGAATTCACAGTCTAGTTTTTATGCCAAGTTTTGAGGCAGCGGACAAATTTCAAAAAGCACTCCTTTCCAAGCGTGCAACTCTTGCCTCTGATGGTCGCCCGATTGTTGGGATTCGCACCAAAGATTTGCTTTATATGGCTTTGGAGACCTCTGATAAGGCGATATTTATTCCGGCTCATGTTTGGACTCCCTGGTTTGGGATTTTTGGGTCTGAATCCGGTTATGATTCTCTAAAAGATTGTTTTGAGGATTTAACAGATAAAGTCTATGGAATAGAAACCGGGCTCTCATCTGATCCAGCTATGAACTGGCGGATTGCTGAGCTGGATAACCGCTCAATTATTTCCTGTTCTGATGCCCATTCACTCCCAAATCTAGGTAGGGAAGCAACGGTTTTTGGTGGTGAGTTAACTTATGATGGTTTGTGGAATGCAATTGCATACCCGATGCGTCATGCCGAACTTGTTTCGGCATCTCAACAAAAAGAGATCCTGAATCAAGTTCCCCCCGATTTAATCGGGGTTCAGGATGACAAGGTTGTGGGCACTATTGAGTTTTATCCAGAAGAGGGTAAGTATCATTATACCGGTCATAGAAATTGTGAGGTCAAGCTAAATTCGGAAGAAGAAAGAGCTAAAGGAACAACTTGCCCGGTTTGTGGTAAGGGTTTAACAGTAGGGGTAATGAGCAGGGTTGGTGAAATAGCTAACAGAACAGAAGAAGAGTTAGGAATTATAAAGCAAGATTTACTTATTAAAAGTCAAAAATTTGTAAGGCCTCCATATAAAATGTTAGTACCCCTTTTACAAATAATAGCAGAGGTATTTAGCTCTACTCCAACTAGCCAGAAGGTCTTAAATGAGTACAAAAAATTGGCTAGCAATTTAGGGGGTGAAATTAAAGTTTTAACTAAAGTGGACTTAGTAGAAATAGAAAAATTGTCAGACAAAAAAATTGCGGAAGGAATTGGGAAAGTAAGGAGAGGAGAGTTACGTATTGATCCGGGGTATGACGGGGTTTATGGAGTGGTGAAGATTTGGAATGATGTGAAATCTTTGGAGGAAAAGAAAGAGCAAACTCCGCAGTTGGGGCTATTTGATTAGATGAAGATTTTTAAAGATAGAAAAGCCGCCGGGAAACTCCTGGCTGAAAGATTAAAAGACACTCATGCTGATCTAGTTTTGGGAATTCCCCGGGGCGGGGTAGTGGTGGCTGCTGAGGTTGCGAAAAAGCTTAAACTTCCGCTGGATATTATAGTTACCAGAAAAATCGGGGTACCGAATCAACCGGAATTGGCATTAGGAGCAATTGATCCGGATGGGGAAGCGGTTTTCGATCAAGATTTGCTTGATCAATTGAGAATGGACAATGGACAATTGAAAATTAAAATACAAGAGGAGTGGAAAGAGTTAAAGAGGAGAGAAGATTTATATGGGATTACGCACGAAAGGGGACGCCTTTCAAGGCTAGAAGGGAAAACTGTGATTTTAATAGATGATGGTATGGCTACGGGAGCAACCGTACAGGCGGCTGTAAGGTATCTAAAAAGACACGGAGCAAGTATAATTCTGGCAATACCTGTTGCAAGTAAGAGTGCTCTGGAAAAAGTGACTCGCGAACTCGCGAGTCATCCTGAGCGAGCGAAGCGAGTCGAAGGATCTAATAATATAATAGTAATGGAAACACCGGATGATTTCCGGTCTGTTGGTCAGTTTTATCATGAATTTGAGCCGGTTGAGGATGAAGAAGTGGTACAATTATTATCATGAAACTGATTATTGGACTTGGAAATCCCGGAATAAAATATGAAAAAACCAGACATAATTTGGGATTTTCCCTATTGGATGTATACGCTAAAAAGCACTTAGGTCCAGAAATTGTTTGGGAACTGGATAGGAAATTTCAGGTAGAGATCCTGAAACAAGTTCAGGATGACGGCAGTCAGTTAATGTTGATTAAGCCGCTTACCTTTATGAATAATTCTGGTCAGGCTGTGGTTGCTTTGGCGGATTATTTTAAGATCACTGCTCCAGAGGATATAGTGATTATTCATGATGATCTGGATTTAATACTCGGTAAAATTAAAATAAGACAAGGCGGAGCTGCCGGGGGACATCATGGTGTAGAATCAATAATCAATGCTTTGGGTTCTGATAAGTTTGTCAGATTAAGATTGGGAATTGGCAATGAACGCTCTCACTCAGGCGAGCACAGTAGAATTGCATTTAACGCTGAGCATTTTGTACTTGAATCATTTATGCCAAACGAACACTCCAAAGTTAAGCACATGCTAAAACAGGCAGTTGGAGCACTTGAGGCTTTACTTAATAAAGGCTTTGAGGTTGCGCAAAACCAATATAATTGACGAACTGAATATAATTTTCAATTCAGTTCGTCATCCTGATCCGGCGAAACCGGAGAAGGATCTAGAACGGATTCTGGACAAGCCAGAATGACAGTGTTACAATATTAAACATGAATTCATTAAATCCATTGCAATCAACAGGAACTGCAATCCTTTTAGGATCATTTGTAGTAGCATTCGCAATACTTTTTTCAAGCGGTGTGATTAGTTTTAATAAAACCCCAAGCGGACAAACTACGATAACTTTTAATCAGCCGGGAAAACAACTTGCTTGTAATGCTGCGCCTCCGAGTGTACCATCTCAGCCCTCTCAAGCCGGGGAAGTTGCAGGGGCTGCAGCAAATGTTGACCCGTTGAAAGACACAGATCATATCAGAGGAGATAGAAACTCTAGAGTTTTATTGATTGAATATTCAGATTTGGAATGCCCATTTTGTAAGCAATTTCACCCGACAGCAGAACAGGTTGTAAAAGATTATAATGGTCAAGTTGCCTGGGTATACAGGCATTTTCCGCTTGATCAGCTTCATTCAAAAGCAGATAAGGAAGCAGAAGCTGTTGAATGTGCGAATGAACTCGGTGGCTCGGATGCTTTTTGGGCTCTAACAGATAAAATTTATGAGGTCACCCCAGCTAATAATGGTCTTGATCCGGAGCAGCTGCCGGTTCTTGCGGAAGGAGTTGGTTTAAATAAAGATGCATTTAAAACATGCCTTGATAGTGGGAAATTTGCAGCTTTAGTGGAAGAAGATTATCAATCCGGAATAAAGGCCGGAATAAACGGAACCCCGGGAAATATTTTGCTGGACACAAAATCAGGAAAAACTGTTTCTATTCCCGGAGCAGTACCAATTGAGAGCTTAAAATCCTCGATAGATACTCTTCTCAAAAGTTAGCCTTTTAAACATGAGAATAAAAATTATAATTGGTATAATCGTTATAATTATTCTAGCTTTTCTTGTCTGGCTTTTTTGGGCTTCCACAAGGTCGCTTCCGGGTACAAAACTTACTGATTTAGGAAGAGAACATATTGAGATTGGTAAAGAGGTTAACTATAATTCTAATCCCCCAACTTCTGGTTCACATTATGTAGATTGGGTTAGAGCTGGGGTTTATGTGGAAGAAAAAGATGATAGAAACCTGGTTCACTCCTTAGAACATGGTTACGTTATCATGAGCTATCGGTGTAATATGGAAAATCAGGGAAATATGGATGATAAGGGAGAGGCGACTCAATCTGGGACAGTAGATAAAAAGGAAGATTGTGAGAGTAGAAAAAATCAACTTGAAGAGATTTATAATAAAAAGGGGAAGAGAAAGCTAATCGTAGTTCCAAGACCAAATTTGGATACCAACTTTGCTTTAACAGCCTGGAATTATCTTGATAAATTTGCAGAGTTTGATGCTGCTCGAGTAGAAAAATTCATAGATGCACATCTAAATAACGGTCCTGAGAGAACTATGGAGTAACCATGGACACATTTAGTTTAATAATTGTTTATACTTTGGTCGGGAGTATAGTTTCCCTTTGTGGAGGGATCTTGCTTCTTTCAAAGGAAAAACTTGCAAAGAAGATTGCTCACTATTTATCATCTTTTGCTGCAGGAGTGCTTTTGGCAACCGCTTTTGTGGATCTTTTGCCGGAGGCTTTGGATCATGCAAAGGAGGCAGGTCTTGAGGTAAACATATTTCTTTGGACCCTTTTTGGGATTCTAGTATTTTTCCTGCTGGAGAGGTTTATTCACTGGTTTCATCATCATCATGATCATAAAGAAGTTCCGGATGAAGAAAAGAAAACAGTTATTCCTCTGATTATCTTAGGGGATACAATGCATAATTTTATTGACGGGGTTGTTATTGCTGCAACTTTTATGGTTGATCCAAAACTCGGAGCACTTACTACTTTTGCAGTCGCAGCTCATGAGATCCCACAGGAAATTGGGGACTTCGGGATTATGCTGCACCGGGGTATGAAAAAAAAGAACATACTTTTGGTAAATATAGGAAGTGCTTTTGCAGCGATACTTGGCGCTATTTTAACTTATTTTATTGGTGGAGGGTTGGAAAATATCCTGCCCATTTTTTTGAGTCTTGCCGCAGGCTTTTTTATATATATAGCTTTATCAGATTTAATACCGGAAATACACGGAGAGGATAGAAAAGATGTGGCTTTTTGGGAAACAGTTTTGCTATTTTCAGGAGTGGCAGTAATTTGGATTTTTATTTCTGCCTTAGAGGGAGTATAACTGTTATATTCGAAGAATAAATTATTCTCATGTAATTCTTCATTGAGAAGAATTATAATTGTTATACTATGAAAACTCAGGGTCTAGACGAAGCTAATATCCCCCAACATATTGCCATAATTATGGATGGGAATCGCAGGTGGGCAAGAAAACGCAGTCTTCCTGATATAAAAGGACACGAAGCCGGATCTGGCTCTCTCGAAAAAGTTGTAGAAGCTGCTGAAAAGCTTGGGATAGAAACAATTACTGTTTATGCTCTTTCTACGGAAAACATAAAAGAGCGGGCAAAAAGGGAAGTTTTTGGGCTTTTTAACCTTATGAGGCAAGGTTATAGAACAAAAATAAAAAAAATGATGGGGAATGGCGTAAAAGTAAATATTTTAGGAGAGCTTGAAGGGCTTCCTTCAGCAATTAAAAAAATCATAAATCAGATAAGAAATACTTATATTAAAAATGAGAGTATAAAGCTAAATATAGCCCTTAATTACGGAGGAAAAAAAGAGCTGGTTGAGGCAATAAAAGATATTATAAAAGAGGGGATAAATATAAACAAGATAAATGATGAAATTGTTGCAAAACATCTTTATACAAAAGGTATTCCGGATCCAGAGCTTGTAATTCGGACAGGAGGAAGAAGCAGGCTTTCCAACTTTCTACTTTGGCAAACAGCATACAGCGAGGTTTATTTTACAAAAACTCTCTGGCCGGATTTTGACGGAGAGGCCCTAAAGCGGGCCATTGCTTGGTACCAGGAACAGAAAAGAAATTTTGGGAGGTAAAAATTAGGAACAAATATCGTAATTTACTACTAATGTTGGTTTTGGATTAGTTGGATGATCAAATGGAGTAAATTGTATTTCATTACCGTTTCCGCTTGGCACCCCCCCACTGATATGAAACCTTAGGCCGGTGTAGCCTGTTTTAGAGATGTTTGCAACGACATTTTGTAAAGTAAAATCGTTGGTAGCGTTAAGAGTGATAGAAGTAATATCAACTCCGGATAGGGCAGTGGTTTGAGCAGTTTCTGTAAAGTCAGCACTATCTATTGGCCAGGCAGTATACCAATCTGCAGTGAGCGACCTGTTGTCTACATCACCTTTATATACAACGTACCCTCTAAAAGTAGCTGAAGTAATTTCTGCATTATCAGGGATAGATGATGTGTTCCATCTTACTAACCCAACACCTACGTCATACAGACCAAAACTAAATCGCTTCCTGGCCATAAAATAATCTACTGAATCAGTATTAACTGATATGTTTTCAGACGGGGGATAGGTAGCATCGCTTATTGAGATAAACCCATCATCACCGCTGGCAGCTACTACAAATGTTTGTGGTGGAGATTGGGTGCAAGTTGGGGTTGGAGCAGCTGTGGGAGCTGCGGTAGGTGCGGAAGTTGGACCGAGTGCAATAGTTAGATCCTGGGAAGCCACGCTGAAATTATACTGGGTTGGGCTGCAGCTTGCAGGATCAATAACGTCCTTATCAGAGCAGTTTTCAAGTTTTGCAAAAAGTCTAAAAGATTGGCCGTTTGTCCCTTCACTAAAATAACAATACTTACCGTTTTGAGTTAAAGGATCAGAAGGTACACTTCCTCCGGACATAAAGGGGGAAATGGCAGAGTAAAATGTATCTGAATTTGCTAAGCTGCATTCTGAAGTCCCTGTACTATAATAGCCTCCATTATTGTTTTGTTTATAAAGCTCCAGGGCAACTGAAAGCTGTCTTAAATCATTCTTTCTGGTTGAATCCCGTGCTTTGGATTGCACCCCTCTAAAACTTGTAAGCCCTATTCCGGAGAGTACTGCAATTATGGTTATAACCGTAATAAGCTCAATTAAAGTAAAGCCTTTTGAAGACATGTACTTTTATAATAGCAGAAATTAAAAAAGAAATTTTGGGAGGTAAAAATTAGGAACAAATATCGTAATTT
>Ga0155571_134_pt3 | contig 22191 bp, 16 predicted proteins | sample RifCSPhighO2_12_FD_107228 | JGI IMG/M metagenome (GOLD analysis project Ga0155571, IMG submission 107228) | Candidatus Daviesbacteria bacterium RIFCSPHIGHO2_12_FULL_37_11 | reverse complement strand
TTTTGCCCCTTTAGGTAGATAGTCAAAAATACCAGCTGTTATTTGTAGTTTCCAAAGTTCCCCTGAAAATTTATGGGTATCATCAACCCAATTCCAATGCTTCTCCCATTTGAAATAGTCTTTATAAAAGAAAATGGTTACTAATATTAGTATCGTCCCTGCGAAAGCAGGAATCCATTTAAATAGCTTCAACTTATTAGACCCGCCAATGGCGGGTGACAACAGCATAATGCTTCCTGCTAAAAAAGACGTTCCAAAAATAGTTAATGTTAAGAATCTCCATGGAAATTGTAAGTATTGAAGAATAGAGATTCTCTCCCAAATAAAGGATGCCTGCTGATGCGACATAAAAGTATAAAATGCAGTTAAAGAAAACATGAGTACTATTAATATTGAAAGGGTTTGCTTTTTTCTTAAAATCGCAAGCGCAACTAAAAGTGAGACTAAAGAGATTATCCAATGAATATGCCCAACCTGAAAACTTAAGTCATCCACCGGTCCAAAAAGTGAGGCTCCATAACCCCAGAACCTACTAATAAAAAGCTGATCCAAAGTAGTGAAGTGTGCAAGGAAGTTAAAGTAGCCTATTACAAGACTCTCAACGTGAACATATTTTTGTTCAAAAATAACAGGGAGAGTAAAAAATGCTGCAAGTCCAAGTGCCCATATACCCGAAACTAAAAGTTTTGGTAAAACTCTCCATCCTTTCTCAATTATTAACCAGAAAAATGTCCAGAAAATTGCAAAAGTAGAGAAAATCAAAAGTATGGGGTTGTGCGACAACATAACCAGCGCAACAGATATTGATACAACTGGAACAAAAATCCACTTGTTTGTAATGATTAATTTATATATCGACCAAAATACCAGCGGAAAAAATGCTAACGCCCAAGCTTCATTCATTGCAGCTCTTACATATATATCAACTGCGTGATAAGGCGCATATACATAAAAGACTGCGGAAATGAGCCCTCCCCATTTTCCCCAAAATTCCTTTGCTAAAAGGTACATCAAAAAACCAGATGTTAAGAAATTTAAAACCACCAATACTTTTACTGTATCTATAAAAGAAAACCCTATCCAGTGAATAACTTGACCAATATAATACGGTAGCGGCGGGTAGAAATTAAAAAGAGGATATCCAAAACCAAAGCCTAAATCCTCTGACCATCTGCAAGGAATTTGTCCATCCCGGAAACACTTATCCATAACAAGCTGCCTCATAGGCTGCAAATCGTCATGCATTGGATAATATCCAACTGAAATTGTGTCGATAAATGCAGGAATGAATAAGGCTATCAACAGAATCAATATTGCAATAGGTGATTTTATAAGTAATTTAATTCTTTTCATAGTTAACAGGAATTAATCTATAAAGCATTTTCTTCTTATGATCATAAACGTCCAATATAGATTCTACATCTTGAGGAAAATCCTCCGGCTTACCTACAATTAAAGCATTTTCTCTATTTGAATCCTTTAGATTCCAGTTTAGATCTTCAAAATAAAATTTCCCTAAATTCCAGCTTTGCAACTGATCAACATACAATTTATCAGATTTTTCATATCTTAACCAGTCAGTAGATGCCATTTGAAACTCAACTGGATCCATTTTTGAATAAAAAGCTATGAAAATTTGTGGTTCAGTAAAAGCTTTTGAAGTAACTACTTGATCATACTGCGACTCAACCTCTAATATCTTTTTAAAAACCTGATCATATCCATATCTTAAATTATCCGGAGGTTTTTGAGGAAGCTTGAGAAAATAAAAATGTAAGAAGAATACGAAACTAATAAGTAAGGACACTGATATTATTTTATTTGCGTATTTCCATTTTTCTATCATATATACTGCTCCAATGGCTGAAATTACAGATGCTAAGGGTAAAAGTGTTGGGGTTCTATTGGCGTTCATTGACCCAACAGCTAATGAAGCTGGAACTGCTGCTAAAATAAACCATAAAATGATAATCTTTCTATTTTCTAATCTTTTAGTAATTAAAGAGTAAATCGCAAAGAGCCAAAAGATAAGTTCTATAAAATAAAGAAGCGGGGAATAGGGAAAATTCAAATAAGTGTTATCCGAACGGTCATCGCCAAAAATAAATCCAGGAGAAAAATAAGACAAATAATTTCCGGAAAATTCATTAAGAACATATACAAATTTATTATCCAGTAATCTATCTACAATAGGATACAAAGAGGACGTCCCTTTATTGGAAAAGTATCCAGTAATCCTATCTTTACTAAATACTCCAACATCTGAGGATCGCTTAAGAACAGAATTTATATTAATCATGAGCGGCAAAATAAAAATTAACAAAATTAATCCAGGAATCCAATATTTAATAGAAATCAGTTTTTTCCAGCTGCTTAGTATTAAACCCGCTATAAATAGCACGATAAACAATCTCCATGAATGGTAACTATAAAGAGTTAAGCTAAAAAAGATTGACGAGAGAATTAAATTTCTTATACCGGATTTCAGATAAAAAAGAAGGCCTATTGAAAATGTCAGTATTCCTACTCCTCCCTCAAAGGCAGTTCTTGAAAGTTGTATATGCCAGGGATTAATAGCAAACAGTATACTTGACCAAAGGGCAATTCTTTCATCTTTTAACAATTCCTTAGCCAGGAAGAACACAACTAAAACACTAAGTATCCCGATCACTGCTGCAGGAAGTCTAACTGCCTCTACAGTCAGACCAAGTAACCCGACAGATGGTACAGTAAGATATGTATAGAGAGGCGGTTTATAATCTCCAAATCCTCTTGGAAAAATTGGTAAGATTTCCCCCCATTCATCTTTTCCAGTTTTTAAAATAGAGTATGCGGAGTAACCTTGCTGTGCTTCATCACCTGTAAATCCGTTTGGAAACTGATCTAAAAATACAAGACGAACAAAAGCTGCAAATAAGGTTATTATTAAAAGTGACAGTTTATAATTGAATTTCATTTGTTCCATTAAAAAGATAGAATATTGGCTCATTGGTTGGTGAATAGATAGTTTTCAATAAATTTATTCTCTGGTCATTTAACATCTCAGAGTTTGTTATATCGTCCTTGGCAGATGTAACATACAAACTGAGCGGATCTACTATCTGTTCAAATGGTCCTGTAAATTTACCGAAATAAAATTTGTTTAGTGTGAATCCTTCAAAACCAACTGCTTTTGTATTTGGCTGATCTGATACAAACTCTTGATGAAATTTTACTGGATCGTATTTCGTCCAAAATAAAAATCTTATTAGTGAAGGTTCATAAGTATTATTTATAAAAACTTCTTTGTACTGACTTTCGTTTTCATCAACATACTGCATAGCTTCTTTAAATCCAAAATGCCATGCTCTCCATTGTTCAGAAGGATAGTGTGCATAATATCTATGTAAGTAAAAAGTTATATTAAATAATGCAAATAATAAAATCAATCCAGTTATAAACTTGAACCCGGAATTTTTTGTTCTTTCCAGTATATAGTTTGTTCCCATGGCAAGAAGAATTACAAGCGGCGGCAGCATAATGAAATCTCTTGTTGCGTGAAATCCTCCATCATAAGTTAAAGCAGCTGGCACTGGAGCAATTATCAACCATCCTACTATCAGCCAGATATTCTTTTTTTCTTCTCCGTTTCTAAACCTACTTAATAACCAAAATACCCCAAATCCTAAAAGTATTATTTCAAAGAAATACATCTGTCCCATATCGTGTACCGAATGTCTTGAATTGGGGTCTCCATTCAAAAATAAAAATTCAGGGGAATATGCCCTTAAATAATTCATACTTATTTGCCTTCCCCACTCCACCCCTTTGTTATGAAAAAATCTTTGGAAACCTATCGGAAGTTGTTCTTTTTGTTGATCAAGTTGAATTTTATTTACCACATCCCTATTCCCGAATACACTAATAATAGAAAACCTTTCTCCTGATTTACCAGAAATAGTCTGAAACCCATACGGAATAAGCACCAAAACAAGGACACAAATTGCGATCGTAAAATATGTCCCTCTTATTTCTATTCTCTTTCTATATATCAGAGTCATAATAAACAACAAAAGAGGCATAAAAACTACTGCGGTTGAATAAATATATGGCGTTAACCCGAAGAGTAGCGTTGATACTATTAAATAATACTTCTTCTCCAGTCCTTTTAGAAAAAAATGTGTACCGAATATTAAAAATGTAAGAAGCATTGTCACTTCAAACCCGGCCCTTGAGTAATGGATATGCCAGGGAGAAATTGTTAAAAATAAAGCCGCAAACAGTCCGATTGTTTCATTAAGTAATTTTCTTGTCAATAAAAATATACCTATTATCCCAATTAGTCCCCAAAATACAGCAGCAAGCCTTACTCCCCACTCATTAAGCCCAAAAATGGCGATAAACGGAATATCCGAGTATATAAATAGTGGTGCCCTGTATTCAGAAAGTGAATGTACTAAAATTGGCCAGTTATTTCCGTATAAATCCTGTCCGGTTTTATAGAGCGAGTACGCCTGATATCCAACATCCACCTCATCTCCGAAAAGAGATGGTGGAACTCTATCAAGCTGATAAATCCGAAGTGTTGTAGCCAGAACTAAAATAATCAGTAAATATATAAACGATTTTTTCAACCTACTTTTATTGTACGTATTTCATAGTGAGAATGGAAGCAATAGAACTTGACATAACCTATAATGCATGTTACTATAGCAACATATGCTACAGAAAGATAGTGAAATTTCATTACCTGAAGCAATTTATCATCATGAGTATGTTTGGCATCCCATAGAAGGATCAGTTAAGGGATGTGTTACTTTAGCTGAAAGGGGAGCAAATGATTTAAAGTATTTCTGGATGGAGAATCTGAATAATGCGGATCTGAAAGATAAGAGGCATCGTTTTGGAATTGCAGAGTTAATAGCTGAAGCTAGAACTAGAGCAACTCTCAAACTAGTTATAGGACCGGCTGTAAATATTAAACATTCCAGAGACCATCAATTTCTATGCACAGAACAAAAAGGGGTTGGAATTTATCTATTTGATGCAGCTAATGTTGGTGCACTTACACGTCAATATCCAGCTTTCCATAGCTATGAATCGAGTCTACACGACATTTCTACACCTGGTGGACTTTTGGAAGCAATACATAGATTAGATATCCTTTTTGAATTAAGAAAACGTCATAATTGGCGATTCAATGAAGAATTTCAAAAAGCGCTAAACACTATGCCTAAGCTATCTTAAATTTTCTCAATTATGAGACAATTCTAAAAAAGATTTCTGTATTAATCCAAATAAGACACTATTTATCCTTTCTATATATGCCATTTTTCGCTATAGCGAATTATTGGAGCAATTGACATGCGATACTCTAATACTCTCGTGTATTAGAGTGAGTTAATAGATCCTTAAAAATTTATTCTTTCATACTTCTGACAATTCTACGGAGGAAAAAAATAAGTTGAAGTACTAAAAATCCGAAAAGTCCATGGTATCTAAAAGAAGACCTGTAATTTAATTCGCTCTTATCCGATTCAGATTTTGTTGCACCCACCAGGTGCTTGACCGAAACTCCTGGATGATAAAAGATTTTTTTACCACTTTCTCTTACCCTTTTACAAAGATCTGCATCTTCATAATATAAAAAGTATTTCTCATTAAATCCTCCCATTTTTTCAAATAAATCTTTTTTAATTAACATTGCTGCTCCGTAAACCATTTCTACCTCTACTGGACTGCTTCCGTCTGGAACATACTGGGAATACTCATTCTGCATGCCAAGAATATATTCTTTAAATGCCCCTAATATAGTAGGCAGCTTCCTAACTGAGGATTGCACTTGCCCATTTTCCATAACAAGCCTTGGAGCCACAATTCCAACATCGGAAGTTTTTCCATAAAAACTTATAAGTTCATAAAAAAAGTTCGCGTCATCCCGAACTTGCTCGCCTTGCGAAGCAGGTTTCGGGATCTCCGTATCTGGATTTAAGAAAAATAAATAATCCCCGGAGGCTTCTTTAACAGCCTTATTGTTTCCTTTTGCAAAACCTAAATTTTCATTAGATTTAATAAGCTTAATCTCGGGAAATTTTTCTATGATTTCTGCAGTTTTATCTGTAGATCCATTATCCAAAACAATAATCTCAGATCCAAGAAGAGATTGCTTCGCAATTACTCGCAATGACACAAGGCATTTTTCGATAAAATCTTCACTATTATATGAAACAATTATTACTGAAACTTTAGCTGACATAATTTATTACCTCCAGATCAGACCTCACCTTACTATCATCCTGGAAGCCACGAAGTGGCTGATAGGATCTGTTTCTTATTATTCTATCGCTTCGCTCCAGAATGACAGTGTAAACCGCCCACAGAAATGGAATCCAGTATCCCAATCCACTGATAAATAACCTTTTTACAAGTCCTTTCCTATATTCTGATTTTAATTCTGAGTCAGTAATATTTTTCCAAATAAAAAGAAGTTGATTCCTGTCTTGCACCCATTTAATATATCTTGCATTAAAATTTCTCTTTATTGTAGTCTCATGCTCGTGCTTAACTTTTGCGTCAGGTTCCCATAGTACTTCATATCCTACCTTTATTGCCCGAAACGAAATATCTATATCTTCCCAATAAAATGGAGTATAGATCTCATCAAATCCTCCGAGTTTCTTCCATATACTTTTTCTGAATACTGCCGATCCTCCAGAAGCCCAGGCACTTTTTTGTATATTTCCAGACTCTTCACCTCGTTTGAATTCATAAAAACCTTCTTTCCAAAAAGAAACTGATGGACCTTCTCCTTCTTCGTGTAAATTCACGGCAAAGACTTTTGAATTTTCAAAATGTTTAGTAAGTGGTTTCAAAAAGTCCCTCTCAACCCATACGTCATTATTTAACAAAACCACCAGCTCACCCGCTGCATTTTTAACCAGCTCATTAACTGACGGAATAAAACCTTTGTTCTTCCCGTGTTTTATAATTCTCAATTGTCCATTATCAATTGTAAATTTTGATAATAGTTCCAGGCTTTTATCACCCGACCCATCATCCAACACTATTACCTCATCTACCCCGCTTTCTAAAATATTTGGTAAATTTTTTTCAAGTAGCTTTTCTCCGTTAAAATTCGGTATTGCTATCGTTACTTTCATACTCTTTTCTTATTTAAGATGGCTTTACAAAGAAGTAATGAACTTACAAAAAAAGTGCTTGCAGTTACGCTTCGAAGAAGTATCACCTGATTATCCTGCAAAATTTCATGCAACCCTTTAGCACTTTCCAAAACAGGAAAAAGTGGAGCAAAAAGTTTTAGCTGAAGCGAACTCTCGAATAAAAATAGCATACCTATTAAACTAGTTATCAACCCGATAATCGACCACTTTATTTGTTTATTCCAATAATCTAGCGCGAAAATAATTATGAATGGCAAAACCCAAAAAAACCATTGGATATGAAAATGAGTAAAGGCAAGAATGGAAAGAAAAATAAGTATAGAGTACGCAATGAAATCTTCTTTAGTTCTATCCCGTAACAAATAGGTTACATAAAAAAATAAAATCAGGCTTGGTACGATTAGAATAAATTCACCGCCTGACAATGGAATATTTGCATAAAAAATTTTTTGCATTTGCGGTGCAAGAAGTGCATCCTTTCTAAAACTGGGAGATGCAATATACGGTGTAACAGTAATAATATATGGCAGTACTGATAGAAATAATATTATTAATCTATCTTTAAAAGATACAGCCAGCCCTAAAAGTAGCGGCAGCAATAAAAATGGTGCACTCTTGGTCGCAGCTCCAGCACCAAGCGCTAGTGCAGCTAAATATAGTTTATCTTTTTGAATAAAGAATAAACTAAGGCACAAGAAAAAAACCAGGTAAACATCATATTGACCTATGGCAGAGGAAACCCAAATAGAAAATGGGTTAAAAAGCCAGATTGCTAAGGCTTTTTTCTGGTTATTAAATTGAACTATAAAACTAAGAAGTACCCCTATCCCTATATCAAAAATGATGAACGGTAATTTTACATATATTAAGTAAAGCCACATTTTAGGATTACCTAATAATAAGTTCTGATTTGCAAGGAATATCTTTTCAATATCCCTGTCTACAAACACTCTTTCCACTAGATGAATCGGCAATGACAATATATAGCTAAATGGTAAGTAATTTAAAAGTTCCTGCGGTGCAATATCAAAAGATCTCTTGTAAGGGTCTAATTCTTTCAATTCCAGATATACGAAACTCGCGGTTGCTGAAGCCCTGACATCTTCGTGGAAGGTAAATGCCCCGACAAGTAATCTGATTACGAGTGCTATAAGAACTAAAAACCAATATTTTCTAAGATATGTCATAATAATTTTTGTATATTTTGGCAAAATTTATCTTTACTAAATAGTTTACTTCTTTTTACTGCTTTTTGTGATATTTTGCTAAAAAAAGTATCATTACTTATAACTTTGAGTGTATCCTCTACCAGCTCACTTGGATTGTTCCATAAAAAGCCTGATTTTCCGTGTTCCACAATTTCCTTTTGACCGCCCAAATTAATAACAATAGGTACACACCCGGCTGCCATTGCCTCAACAGTTGTAATACCAAAATGTTCCATTTTTGTGGGATCTTTCTCTCCGTAACCTGCCGCATGCCAGTAAATCAGAGCTTTTCCATAGAGCTTTCGCAAATCATCAAATGAAATATTGGGATATAAATATACTTTTAAATCTTTTGCTCCTTTACCTAATTCCTCTAAATATTTTTTATCCCCATCTGCTGCTGCTCCGGCTATGTGTAAACTATATTCACCTAAACTATTTTCTTGAACAAGTTTTCTGAAAGCATCAATCAAACTTTTGTGGTTTTTACTTGCGTAAAAAGTTTGTCCGCCCTGAGAAACCCCAGAAAATCTTCCAACGGAAAGTATAATTTTTTCTTTCTTTAGAGGTTTAATTTTATCAACCGAAACAGGAGGATAAACAATAACATTTTTAATTTTCCAGGAATTTTCAGTTTCCTCTTTAGTAAACTTGGAATTATACATAATAAGTTTCCAGCTTGAAAGCTTAAAATTTCCCCAAAGGTCATTATTAGTATTTTTTAGTGGGGATTGAATGTGTAGGATATTCTTTTTTGCAGTTGAGAAAAAGATACTGCCATCTGTTAAATAAAACAGTAAATCATAACTTTTTAAAAAAATAAGTCTTTCAAAAAAGGAACTTCCGACTCCAATAGGAGCTTTTATAAAGTTAACATTTGAAAGGTCAATTCCATGAAGACTTTCAATTTTTTCTTTAATTTTCTCCTTGCCAATTTCGAAGAGGTGAGCGTCCAAAAAAACATGAACTTCATGAGATTGCGACAAAAATTCCGCAATACTCATCATATATCTCTCCCCACCGCCAGCAGTATCAAGATATGGTGAGTAAATTCCAATTTTCATAAATTCCGTCATTGCGAGGAGCGAAGCGATGTGGCAATCTCTACCTTTGTCATCCCGGACTTGATCCGGGATCCATTATATTCTTCACTACGTTCAGAATGACAATATTAATAGCTTAACAGGTTGAATCCGAAGAATCAAAAATATCCAAGCTCATTTAACAAACCATTTCTTACCTAATACAATAGCTACAAAAATATTATGAAAGCTATGAGCTAAAATTGCTACCAATAACCCGAAATTTACCATTATCCACCAAAAGAAAAGACCTAAGAAAAATGTATAAACTACAATTTTCTTACCAAAATAAAAATGAACTATTGCATATGGTATAGAGCTTAAAATTCCTACTTCCCAATATCTACTAGTTGGTAAATAGAGCAGAAAATAAGGAAGATACCTAAAAATAGGCTCCTGCAAAACCGGTGCCCCTATTATACTCCACCAAGGTTGCAATTTTGATTTAAAAAGTCTAAACCTCTTAAAATTATCATAAACTGTCTTAATCATGTTACATTATCACATAGTTCTAATGATTCGAATCATTAGAACCGTTAATGTTTAAAACCACTTTCAATTAGTTTCTTATCAATTTCTTCGTAAACTTTTTCCAAAGGCTTTTCCTGTTGAAGTTCCCAAAGTCTAACATATGTTATATACATGCTGAATGCCTGCAAAATGGAGTCCACTGCTCCAACTGTTCCATTGAAAAATCCGCGACGAGCTATTCCCTGATTCCAAAGTTCGGTAATGAGAATTCTTATAAATCTCCAACCGGACATTTTTGGATGGTTAGATTCCAAACGAAGCTTTGCATCAATTTTACTCCACTCCAGACTTTTTAAAACAAATTGATCAACATTTCTGTGAGTTAAATGCAAAAATGAATTCTTTGTATACCCTAATTTTCCTCTGAAATGCGGGGTTTCGTGTACCTTTCCTGTCCATTTTTCAAAATCCTTTTTTCTAAAAAGCCTTATTACCCAATCTTTTTTATACGGACCATAACTAATTTCTTTTCCAAAAATAATATTCTTCCTGGAAATGGCAAATGCTGAGCACCCATCCTGAGCCAACCTTACGTCATCCTGAACCCGCCAAGGGCGAGGCTCGCTCCTTTCAGGAGCGGCTTGTTTCAGGATCTCTTCCCTTAACGACTCCAAAACTCTCTCATCTGCATCCACATACAAAACCCAATCCCCCTTTGCCTCCTCCATCGCTTTATTCCTCAAACTTGCAAAGTCCTGCTCTGCAAACTTCATTACCTTGACTCTAGACTCTAGCGACTTGTCACTCCTAATGATTTCCAGGGTTTTATCCGTTGAGCCATTATCAGCTATAATTATTTCATCTGCCCACTTAACAGATTCAAGACATGCCCCAATCATCTTCTCCTCATTCTTGGTCAAAATAATTACCGAAAGCATATATTAATGATAAGTGAGTGCGCATTCAAACGCAAGTAAAAATCCTTAATACCTATTGACAAACATTAGAGTAATAAACTATATATAAGTTTATATGTCAGTAAAAGAAAGATACTATGCCTTGGTAGCTGAACAAAAAGCTATTATTGAAACAGAAAGACAAAAAATTCAGGCTGAAAAAGAAGCTGAGCAATTAAGAAGAGCAGAATCACATAGAATTTGGCTTGATAAAAGAGACTCTGGAATGCCGGAAGTCCTCAATAATCTAGAACTTATGGCAGTTAGACTTAGAAAAATGGGAATCATTAGTATGATTGAGGAATTTACAAATCGCAATATTTATAATCTATATATTAGTAATCCAGAAATACAAATAAAATTTACTCCTAAACAAATAACTCAACGGATGGAACGAGCCGCAAGACATCTAGGAAATAGCTTAAGAGATACTAACAGTGAAGGTTGGGCAGTCAGACCTTTATTTCCTGAGCTGAATTTAGAAACTTTAATTTGGGAAAATACTGATAAGGTTGCTTTAGATATTCGAAAAGAACACAGGAATATGCGGAACCGCGAACCTTTTCGTGTTTTAATAACCGAACATGTTCATTTATTATATGATGGCTCATTATTAGCTATTGCTGGTGAATCTGAAGAATTTTTTGGGCGTATTCCACTAAGAAGAAATCAAAGGGTTGAGATTCTTGAAAGTGCTTTTGCAAGAGCTTTCTTTAAACCAAAAATTGAAGTGCCGGAAATTCCACAAAGATATTTTAGAGAACCTGATTACAATACTCCTATTGGTTTAGCCTAACGATCCTTTTCCGAGGTTTCCTGTTAGGAAATCCCAAAGTGCTAATCTTCTTACTGGATTTCCAAAGTTTCTTAAAGCTTCTCTGAAAAGTGCAAATCTTGTTCTAGGGGTCAAAAATTTTGAAGCATATAACATTCTATTTCGGGTTATATAATAATCCTGTAAAGGAGACCCAAGACCGGACGACACTGCGTTTTCATGGTTTACCACTGCATCCGGGATATAGAACACTTTAAATCCGGCTATTTTTGCCCTTTCACAAAAATCTGCGTCTTCATAGTATAGAAAATATCTTTCATCTAGTAGACCTATTTTATCAAACAGCTCCCGCTTTACCATCATTGCCGCTCCGGTCACAAAATCTGTTTCCTCCGGGATATCGTATTTCCCACGATCCATCTCATCAACTCCACGGTGGCTGCCTATTACATTTTCCTTATCAAAAATTCCTCCTGCATACCAGATTTTTTTTGATCCATCAAAATATATTTTTGGACCAGCTATATCCGCTTTATTATCTTCAATTCCATTTATAATATTTTCTATACAATCACTTTCAATAGTTGTATCAGGATTTAAGATGAATATATAATCTGCACCGCTCTTTAGTGCCTTTTTTATTCCAGCATTATTTCCTCCAGAATATCCCATATTTTTACCAGTTTGAATAAAATCAATATCAAACTTCTTTACATCTTCCTCAATTCCATCATCTGAATCGTTATCAACTAATATAATTTCAGTATTTTTATATGTTGATTTTTTTACTGACTCTATACACCTCAAAGCCAATTCTTTAACCTTAAAGTTTAAAATTATTACAAAAACCTTCTTCATGGTTATTTTTTTTCTGCAACAATTAACTTAAGCATACTCATATTAAATGTTTTTACTTTTTTTATTTTTAATCCACTCTCTTTAACTACTCCCTCAAGAGATTTCCCTGTAAAACTTTGTACATGTGCATGTCTCCAAACTGGATAATAAAGTGTCCATATTCTCCATATAATTTTAAACAAAATATTATCAGTTGGTACAAGTATAACTATATAGCCATTTTTTTTTAATACTCTCTTTATTTCAAAAACCACGGATTTTGGATTATCAACATGTTCTAAAACTTCCAGACAAAAAACTGCGTCAAAAAAATTTGATCCAAATGGAAGCTTTTGTACATCTCCAACTCTAAAATCTCCATCTGGAATTTTATTTTGCGCTTCCTTTATTGCACTATATGATACATCAATGCCGTAAACCTTATTTCCTCCAACTTTTTCCAAGATAACTCTTGTAAAAGTTCCTCCGTGACAACCCACATCCAATATGGATCCTTGTACGTATCTGACTACTTTCAGGATCTCTGAAAATCTTTTTTTGTGCCAATATCTTTGAAATAAATTCTTTTTTATTCCAACATCATAATGGTTTGCAGGAACATCCTCGTGAATTTCATTTAATGATTTGTGGTTATCCATTTTCTAATTTTGAATGAAAAAGCAGTTAAAATCAATATAGTTAAACTCACTGTACTTAAAATACTACCGACCCTAAAACTTTCCGGCTCATATTTAACTAAAATTTCATGGTTCCCGGAGGTTACAGGGATAGCCATAAAATTAAAATCCGCTTTTAAAATTCCTATCTTTTTCCCGTCAACATATGCATTCCAACCAGGATACAGCGAATCACCTATAAAAAGAATTCCGGGTTTTTCTGTTTCTACTTTAATCATCTTTAGATTTGGCTTTTCTTGAAAATTCACTTTGTTTATACCTTTTTCAAATTCCATACCTAGACTCTTTTCCAGTATAAGTTTTTCTGTAACTGGAAAAGCTTTATCAAGCAGCTTATTCAATATAAGTTTATCATCTTCTATTTGCTCAAATTCATAAAACATTTTTGCCCTGTCTAGAGCTTTTGTATTTTCCAAAATTACAACGCTTTTATCTTCAAATACTTTTATCAAGTTATCTTGCTGAAATTTGGAGATTATTTCACCGCTTGTATCAAGTTTACCATTTCTATCTTTTTTTAATGCCAGAATATATTTAACATTTGCTAAGTTTAGAAGAGGTGAATTCAAGTTATCAACTGAACCATACCTTCCCATAGGATCTGCATCAGAGCCTCCTGAATTCAGCGCTGATAAATATTTTGCATAGGTAAGCGGGTAGACTGCATCATATCCTTCTATTGTTTGTATCCCATAAGGCATCATCATATTAATTGGAATAGCTTCTTCTGCCGCAGTTCTAAAAGGAGTATCCTGTTTTTGCAAAAATTCTAGCACAGGAGTTTTTGGAAATACTAATTCTCTCTCCGAAAATGGGGTAAATTTCCAGCCAAATCTGAAAAGTTCAAAAATACTTAATAATATTAATAAGCATGTAAAGAATCTTGAGTACTTTTTAAATCTAAAAGAGAAGAAAATTAGCGAAGCAGAGAAAATAAAAACTACAGATGGAAGAATCAGATTTCTTAATCCCACCCTAAAATTAGTACTATCAGTTAGAGGCGTATCATCATTTAAAACAATAAACAGCGTAGAAATGAAAAAACCTAAAAGTAAAATACCTGGCGGATATAGAGACCTAAGTAATTCTCTAAACTTTAAATCCCTGTTTAAAATTCTATCTATCCCGAATGCTGCTAAAAAAGCAATACCTAAATTCGAAAGAATTAATGCTCTATGGGCAGAAGATGCTTGTAGACTAAGGAAACCACTATCCCTTATAAAAGAAGAAACAGGATTCTCAAGCACTATAGCAAATGAAATAGCAACAAGAGTAATACCAAATTTTACATACCTTTCTCTAAGGCTCGAGATAATTCCTATACTTGCCAAAATTACAGTAACTACCCCGCTGTATCCTGTTACAAGTGTATAGTCCCCGGAACCCCACCAATTTCCAGTTGAGTGATTTCCGAAATAATCAGGCGCGACAATAGTAATTATCATTTGCCAGGGTAAAAATGCAGAAACATTTATTACATCCTCAACCCCTCTTTGTGAAAGTTTTATTAGCTCAAATGAAGGAATAACTTGAACCGCTGCCAAACCTACACCTAAAAATCCAAAAAAAACTAGACCAAAAAATCTCTTCTTGTTTCTAAATTTTGGATCAAACATAATTACCAGAACCAGGAGCGAAAGAAGTTCATACAAAATAATCTGTGGGTAACCCGCAAATATATGCAGAACAAACGCTACAGAAAACAATATTCCCCACCTTAATTTTCCACTTTTTAGCCATTTAAGGCTCAAAAAAAATATTAAGGGGAAAAATGCCGCGACTAAAGAATGTGCGTTCCATTCCATCCAAATCATTGAAAATCCTGCAAAAGCAAAAAACAGGCCTCCTGAAATAGACGCCAGTTTACTTCTCCCGAATTCCCTAAGTAGTAAATATAGAAATATTGAAGCTAGAATTGGCTGGAAGATAACCTGCAATGACCATGCAGTAAGTGTATCTGTTAAGAAATAGAAAATATTTGTTATTGACAATGGAGCAGACTGAAAATTTGCAAGCAGTGGTGTGCCCGACAAAATTAAGGGATTCCATAAAGGCAAGTTACCTTGTTTGATTAACTCAACAGCATAAGTTCTCATTGGATAAATAAAAGAAACAACATCTGTTGTTATTGGATTTTTTACCGGAACCCCTGCTGGATACCCCCATTTGTAATCAAGCCATGGATAATACGTTCCAACTACAAAATCGCCGGGAAGTGGAATTTTCCCTTGTAACCAAACCGGATAGAAAAATATAGAAACTATAAAAATAATAGTTACAAACGGCCAAATCTTGAGTATGAATTTTTTCACATTACCTTGCTTCAATGATTTAAATCATTTTAACTAAATTTATTCCTGATTTTCTGAATATATTTTTTAAATGGATTCCTTGATAAATTACTATATTTGAACCAGTAATCAATTTCATATCCCATTTTATTTTTAACGTCTTTAAGCTCATTTAGAGTCATATCTTTCGTTTGAAACTTTTCCATTTCCCAAACTCTTAAATACATCACTAAAAAAGAGAAGGCTTGTAACAAACCAAGTGCCAAACCATGAAGACCATCTTCAAAGCCACGGTTTGCAAAAAATCTTCCCAAAAATTCACCAGCAGGTTTAGTAATTAAATCACCCCATTTAAATTTATACCCGCTTTTTATCAATTCTTTTGCCTGTATATCAGTATATCTGTTTAAACGTTCAATGAATTGAGAAACACTATCATAATGATGGTGAATAATTGACCATTTTTCGTCTTGTTCCAGTCTTAAACCTTTTCCTTTAGTTTCTGGAGGAATGTGAATTCTGTCTGACCAAACTACATAACCTTTTTTAAAAAATCTTACATTGTAATCTGACCACCACATAGATGCCTTCATCCATTTCCCAAAAATAATATTTTTTCTGGGAATTTCTACAAAGTCTATTTGGTGCATTTTTTCTGGAATCTGTCTTAATCTTTTTTCCAAAGTTTCCGGAATTTCTTCATCTGCATCCAATATCAGAATCCAATCACCGGAAGCTTTAGAAATAGCAAAATTTCTTGCTGGTTCTACATATCCCTGTGATTTGTGCTTAAAAACCTTGACTCTTGACTCTAGACTCTTGACTCTACCTATAGCCTCCAGCGTGCTATCTTTAGAACCATCATCTACTATAATTACTTCATCAGCCCAAGTTACAGATCTTAATGCTCTCTCAATATTTTTCTCTTCGTTCAAGGTATTAATAACAACAGAAATCTTAACCATATTTAAATAGTATCACACTACATACCCTTTGGAGGGAAGTTTAAAATTTTAGGGATTTTAACCTTAAATCTATCAGAAGTTCCGGAAATTCTTGCATCTAAAATACTTTTGGGATCCTGTATTTCCCAGTAGTTTCCTCCAATTTCATATTCTCCAGCACAATTTCCAACATTTTTAAACAATATCTTCACCTTTATTAAATTATTAAAAATCTTTGCCTTATTTTTACAAGGTAATTCAATATCTCCCAGCATTAAACTATTACTGGAAATTTCAATATAACTATCAGAAAGAATTTTAATTGCTTTTTTACTTGGAATCTCAAAAGTGTTATTTAAAATTCTAACGTAATTATTTCCTCCATCAACTATCAATATCCCATCGCTTTCACCTTCTAAAAAATCATTACTCTTAATAAGGGATTCACCGTTTTTAATTTCTATATAATTTCTTTTTCCTTTTTTAAAGGTGTTTTCTAAAATCATTGGACTACCATCTGCAATACATATTGCACAATCCCCGCTATTTTCGAAAGAATTTTGGGTTAGTTTTACATTTTGACCTACTTCAAGCCTCCGATAATTTGAAAATTTTATATTTGACAATTCACCAGCACCAATTTTTATTAAATTGACATCATATGGGCTACCTTCCTCTGGAAATGATGTGATTATAATTTGACGATCCGAAAATCCCAATGCCCTAAGATTAGAAATATATACTTGTATCTTTTCTTTTTCATCCCAGAATGGCTCTCCTGTTTGAATCCCCCGATATTCAGAACCTGTATTTATACCATTTTTCAAATGCCAGGGTATTAAGTCAAAATTATTTTTATCTCCTTTTTTATATATAAAAATTTTACTTCCGGCTTTTATATCGATTTGGACACTCGGCAAAGTTATTAAATCTCCAGTTATGTATACTGTCCCGCTCCAAATTTGATTTTGAAATATTAGTCCATGAATCTTACCTGTTACTAGCTTTGTGGGTAATAGTTTTGGGAGTATAGTAGTTATCCCAAACCAAAGTAATATAAGTGGGATAAATAAAATCCATACTTTAAAAAACCAATGTAGTCTTTTCATATAACACTATACAAAATAACCTCTTCATTCTCGAAAATTTTTCTCATCCCAAAAGTTTCGTCTGCAGCAGTATTCGTTATACGGGGAAGGTAGATGTATTTAATATTATTTTCTTTAAGAAATTTTTTAATCATCTCCGGTTCTTTAAAAGAATAAATATCCTTTTGAACTTGTAACCTGCCTTTATAATCTATTCCCAGTATGTTTAAATTTACAGTATCCGCAACATATTCGCTTTTTCCTGTTAATGCAGATAAATACATTGTAGATTCATAGGCAAGTAGAGGAATAGGCTCGTTAAATCTTTCCCTTAATTTTTTGTCATAAAAATAACTGAGTACCACTCCATCTGGCTGAGATCTTAAAAAATTCAGTGCCTCAAGCTCCAGGCTGGAAATTCTTGCTGGCGGTCTTTGGGGTAAATAATGCATTAGTGTACCTAGAGATGTTGGAATTGTAGCTAAAACTAATACTGCAATAAGAATCCATCCGAAAATGCTAAACTTTTTTAATATTCTATCCATTCCGCTTGCTGCCAAAAAGGCTGAAATTATCAGGAAATAGTAGAAGAATTGAATCGTATTAAAACTTGCTCCTTTTTGAGTAAAGCTTAAAGGAAGTAATATGGATAAAATCAATATTACAAAGATAAACAAATTATAAATATTCACCGGCCAAATATTTCTTATCGCAAATAACCCAATAATTCTTGTTCCCAAATTACCTGCCAAAAACAACATAAGTCCTATCCCTTCCGAAGCTATAAATTTAAACCAGTTTCCGGATTCTACTCCTGCCATTCTTGCAAGCTGTAATCTGTAAAATCCAACCCTATCAGGAGAATCAATCATTGAGTGTACTAACCAGAAAGGTGAAAATACTAAAAGTGATGCGCTGCCAGAGTTATTCGGATAGAAAACAAAAAAAGATATTAAACCAATGGGGATACTAATAATTAAAAATTTAATATTTCTTTTAAACACCTCTGCTATACTAACAACTACCAGTGTCCCTAAAACTAATATTCCCGCATAAGCCTTAAATTCGATCAGCGAACCCCATAAAATAACCAAAGGAATTACCATAGATAAAGCTTGAATTTTTTGTTCTGTAATTTGACGGAAAAAAAATAGTCCTGTTAAAAAAATTAACAATGAAATAGCAAAAGGAGGATTGATGAGCGTTGATATTCCTTGCTGAGCCCAAAAAGCTGTTTCGCCCCCTATTGATTCATCCTTTAAAAAGGTAATAATCCATCCAAAACTCCCCCCGAAGTAGATAAAAAATACAGCAAATAAAGCTGAGATTTTTGATTTAAACCAGGTAATTGCTAGAATATAAACAATAACTCCAATAGTTACGGATAAAAGAATCGGAAAAAACCTGAAGTATAAATCCACTGAACTAATTCCTGTAAAGTTTGAAGCCTGAGCAAGAAGCAAATCATAAAAATAATGATAATTCAAAAGTTTGTCTCCAGAAAATGCCGGATTTTCAGGAGGCACCCCTTTCTTGAGTGCTTCAATTAAACCTATATGCCAAATTGCATCATGCCCATGCGGTCCCCAAAAACCCATTCCATAATCAAAAATTAAGCCATTTTTTACAGTAGTTGCAAGCCATGTAAGAGAACCTGCAATAATTAATATTCCTGCCATTAAAGACTCTTTAGAAATTGTAAGTTTAGGTAAAATCCAATCCCTTCCTATAAATAAAATTGATATCACTGGAAGCATAATAATTCCCCAGCTAAAATTTAAATACCCTAGTGTAAATGCTAAAAGCGTAAAAGAACAAATTCCCACAGGTATTGTTAAGAAAAATTTATGGTTTTTTTCGATATTCGCTTTTTTCAATAATGCTGCTCCCGGAAGGTAAAATGCGAATAAAGAAAACAGTATAAAGGTAAACAGGTTTTTAACCTGCTTCCAAATCTGAGCCGTACTATCTATAAGCTGATACCCAAATTCATCTATCTCATTTATTAGTTTTTCAGGTTTATCCAATGCACGTGAAATCCAAACCGGGATTGGCAATATCTGGCTATCTAAACTTATATCGTTTTGCAAGAATTTAATGCTTCTTTTAAACCCTACCTGATTTGTATAAGTAAGCTCTAAATCTGTCCCGATAAGTCTAAGTTTAATATCACTAATTCTTCCTTCATCAATAGTCCATCCGTTTTTGTATGTTACATCATCAATACTTCCGGTTTCAGCAGTTGCAAGATTAAGCTGTTCACATGATTTTTCTAAACATAGTTCCTGATGAGAATCAAAAAAAAGCCTTAAATCTTTAATTACACTTCCTGAACTATTGTAAAACCAGCCCATCCTATATTTTGTATTTTGATACCATAAAACATATCCATTTGATCCAAGGGGATCTTTAGCAAAAATTATATGAGGTGGTGAGGTTTTTGGAAATTGGGACATATAACTATGCGCAAAATCACTCATAGTCAATATACTGGCTCCATTTTTTTGGCTTTCTAAAACAACATCAAGTTGTTTTTTGTATTCCTCACCAAATAATTCCCATGAAAAATCATTTTCCAGACCAACAGTAACATGTCCAAATGCAGAATATGGATTATTAAGATAAACAGTGATCAGTTTCTTAAAATATTCAGTATTAAGAGAATGGAATTTTTTATTTGCATAATCATTGGCTTGCACCGAATAGGTTGAATCCAAAACTCCATTTCCAAAACTATTAAATGGATCCCTGTTTGCCCACTGAATTGTTACTATTTCAATTTTTTGGTCAATTGAGGAAGCCGGCATAAGGGCGTTTTTTTTGGAAGGATAAAATGGAGTTGAAAAATATTGCCCCCAAACCTGGTAATTATCTGTAGAATATTGATCTGCAACATCCATATTTGCAACTATTTCATATTTTTCTTTCATATAAGACAAGGAGTTTGCGTCGATCCACCAGGCTCCAACTGATTTTGGATATCCACCAAATACCTCCTTAAACTTCTCAAAAGCGCCATCAATAAGCTTTCGGCGCTCCGAAACTTCATACCCTGTTAGAAAAACTGAGCCTGCACTATGCCAGTTCTGACCTTGTCTATATTCAACTCCTGAAAGTTTTGTCCATGCTGGAGTAACTTCCATAAAAAGTCCTAGTTCCTGATTCCTGTCCAAAGTCTTTGCCAAACTCACTAACTCTTTATCAATAAGTGCATCAGGCCGAAGTAACCATGTGGCCGACAATTTTCTTTTTTTAACTTCCTCCCACTCATTTTTAAAATTATCTTCAGGTTTTGCACCTTCAAGCTGGAAAAAATCATCTCCCCTTATCGGATTAACAATTGTTATAAATCGATTACTTGCAGCAAATAAATTATCCGGAAAGAGTAAAAATGCAATAAAAGTAAATAATACAAAGAGTAATTTATTCATTTAAGATTTTGTACAATCTTTTTAAAATCATTAAGGATTGATTGTCCAACCAGAAAAAATATACTCCCCGCATATACTAAAATTCCAAGTATGATTGTAAATATCAGTGAAGTCACTGAACGAGGTAACTGTATTTGTAAAAGATATATCGTAATTCCCATAAATGCTGCCGCAATGATAGGTTTACCTAAAGCTGTCCAAAAATCTATTTTTATATACTTATGTACAATATATATTGCAATTAGAGAACTAAACCCTACAAAAGCGTAACCTGCTGCTGCTCCATTAACGCCATATTTTATCGAAAGAGCCGGTACCAATATCCAGGTAAGCACTGTCCACATAATCATAAGGCGGAAAGTTATCTTTATTTTACCTATGGCATTTAAAAAATTTGTTAAAGGAGTCGTAATTGCTGCAAAAAATGTATTAGTGCTGATTAAAGAAAGAGCCAAAAGTGCTGGCTGCCACTTTTCGTATTTTGGAATTATTTGCGTAAGTGCTGGTGCAATTATAATAAGCCCTAAAAGAGTTGGAAATACAAAAAGACATATAAAGAAAATTGACCTTGTTAGAGCTTTTGATAACTCCTGCGGCTCATTTTGTAATCTTGAATATGCTGGAAAAGTTACTTTAATAACTTGATCCATAAAAAATCTAAGCGGGGCATTTGCCCATTTTTGTGCCCAAGCTAAATACCCTACACCTAATGGACCCAAAATAGAACCTAGAATCGCAGTTATACCATCATCTTTAAAAACTGCCAAAAAAGTATTTGTCTGATAAGGAAGCCCGAATTTTAAGAGTTTTTTTAAAGACTGTCCCGACAGATCAAATCCCATTCTCCAGGGCTGTAAGTAATACATAATAAATAGGCCGGAAAATCCCCTGACCAAAACTGCAACAGTAAAACTTTGTATTCCAAATCCCTTCCATGCCATATACACAACTACTGAGTAAAAAAGAATCGTTTCTATAATTTGAGGAATTATTAATTTATTAAAATCAAGTTTTCTCTCAAGGATTACCGAAGGTATAGTCTTGAGAGAAGATAGAAAAAGGGAAACCGCAAGAGCATATATTAAATATGCTGCATCGTCGCTCAGATTATACCAGTTTTTAATAACTGGCGAGAGCATTAGAATTATTGCAATCAAAGTTATTACGAGAATCTGCTGGATAGTAAAAGTGGTTTTGAGTTCTTCAGGAGTTAAAGCTTCTTTTTTTTGAATTAAGGCAGCAGCAAGTCC
>Ga0155571_120_pt1 | contig 26606 bp, 24 predicted proteins | sample RifCSPhighO2_12_FD_107228 | JGI IMG/M metagenome (GOLD analysis project Ga0155571, IMG submission 107228) | Candidatus Daviesbacteria bacterium RIFCSPHIGHO2_12_FULL_37_11 | reverse complement strand
TGATGTCCTGCTTCTTCGAGCAGAACGGCGGGGCTGTCCACTTTTTGATTTCGCTCGGGCATGGCGGAATTCCACCCACACCCCCCTTCCGCCATGCCCTCGCTCGGACGGACGGAATTTCCGAAACCCCAAAGCCACTCTGTTCTTTTTTTGCCCTTCTTGCTATACTTACTATGTGGATAGGTCATAGTGGTGGTCAATTTAATGTTATCACAATACGGAGAGTAAGAAAACAGGTACTAAATTAGGCAAAAAAATCAAATCTTTGCGTATGAAAATCGGTCTCTCGCAAGACGATTTTGCTAGAAAGGCCAACCTGCCTTACACCACTTTGACCAAGATTGAAACAGGAGTGATCAAAAAACCTTCTGTGTATAACATCGCCAAGATTGCTAAAGCGCTCAATGTGTCTTTAGACAATCTAATGGAATAATTATGAAAACTTTTTTTGAGGCCAAACAAAAATTCGATAAAGATTTTTCAACAAAAAATGAGCTAACCGCTTTTTTGCCTGTTAATTTAGAAATTGGCAAAAAGACAAAAATCAAGGGAGTAAAAAATACTCCGAACGAAGAGTATTACAAATGGCAGTTTTTCTACGGATTGATTCATTCCGGACTTTACCAAAAGGATTTTATCGGTTCAGAAGTTTATTTTCCGAAAGGGAATAAAAATTCTGCTCCCATTAAATTTGATGGCGCAATTTTTGATGATGCTGAATGGTTTGAAACATATAAAAATTGGATTACCAAAAAAGATCAGAGGTCATTAGATTGGTTGCGACAACATCTCATCGCCGTTATTGAATTCAAAAAAGAGGACGGGAAAGATATTGAAACAGTTTACAATCAGCAACTAAAACCCGCCATAAAAGAATCTGAAAATGATTTTGTTTTGGGCGTTCTTTATGATACGGAGAGACTGTTTTTATTCCAAAAGAAGCAAGGTAAATTTATTCGCTTAGATGAATCATATAACCTAAAAGGCGAGAACAGCTCAACAAAAGAACTTTCCCTACACTTGCCGGATGAATTTCGGAAAATTCCGTCATTTGAACAACTCAAAAAACGAATCGTTGATGTAAAGATTGATAGGTCGGCCAGAACGGTTAATGACCTCGATGTTATTACTGGAGTTTTTAGTACGCAAGTCAATCAAGCAATTTCCGATATTCTACGAACGCTCGACAAAATCAGCATGCTCAACCAGCGTGGTTATGAAATTTTGTTGCAATTGATTGCTTTGAAAATCTTTGATGAAAAGAAAAACGAGCTACTAAAATACTATATTCAAGAAGCAGAAAACCAAGATATACACAAACTCAAATTCTATATTGAACAGGACGAGAGAGATTTCAGAACGCTAAATGACGACAATGTCCAAACTTTCATAAAAAGAATACAAGACCTGAAAGCACAGGCAGAATCAACCTATAAAGTCATTTTAAGCAATTCAACAATTGACTGGAAAAGCGAGGGGCATGTCGCTGTTGTTGGTTCAATAGTTTATAACCTCCAAGATTATAGTTTCACTCGTTCAAGTACAACTGATTTGTACCAGTTAATTTTCTATCGCTTTGCTAACGCTTTTACCAAATCTGAAAAAGGACAATTTTTGACACCAATTCCTCTGATCAATTTTCTTGTGGATATTGTAAATCCAAAAATTACGGATACTATGGCTGACCCGACTGTTGGAAGTGGTGATTTTCTCTCAATCTCATATGTAAAATCAGATAGAAAAATGGACGACAAAAACATACATGGAATAGACAACGACGCTCAAATGGTTATGTTGGCCCAATTAAACATGCTTCTCAACGGAGACGGCAATGCGAAAATTGAATTCAGTCCCGGATACGGCTCAATCACTCATAAATTTGATAAGGACGGAAAGTTGGTTAGTTTAATTCCGGCAAAACATAAAGCGGGAGATTGGGATAATTGGGACGATTATACCGAGTTGAAAAAATTTGATGTCGTTCTAACAAATCCGCCATTTGGAGAAGATAGAAAATTTGAACCAAAGACACAAAAAGACAAAGATATAATCGAGATGTATGAGTTGTGGCACGCCGCGCGAAATGGTGGGTGGATTGATCTTGGGCTTGTCTTTCTTGAAAACGCCTATCGTATTTTGAAAGAAAATGGTCGTCTTGGTATCGTCCTCTCTAATTCTATCGCTTCAATTGATAGGTGGGAAAATGCTAGAAAGTGGTTGATGTCTAAAATGCGTGTTGTAGCACTTTTTGACTTACCCTCAAATGTTTTTGCTGATACTGGCGTGAACACAACTGTTATCGTGGCATATAAACCTACGGAAAAAGAATTAAAAAAGCTGAACGAAAACGGATATAGTATTTTCGTCAAAGATATTCAAAAAGTTGGTTATGAAGTTAAAACAATCAAGCGCGTCAAACACTTTGTCCCAATCTATAAAATAAATGATGAAAAATTTGAGGTTGAAACAGACAAAGAAAGTCGCCCATTGTTAGATGAAGAATTTTCAAGCACAGTCCAAGAATTTAGAGAGTGGTGCTTGGGACAAGAAAAATCTTTGCAAGACCTTTTCTACAAAGAAAAATAATATGGAATATGTCAGAGTACCAACTGAAATTTCGACGAAAGAAGTAGTTTCAAAGGGCTACTCCTTTTCAGCTTCTCAATACAAAGGAATTAGAATTACAAACAAAAATAGTGTGCCGTTGCGTGAATTACTAGATCGCCCTTTGAAACCATCAGATAAGGGCGTTGAGGTTGGTTCGCAAAGCTATATAGCACATTCTCCTTTTCAGTTTATAAGAACAAAGGGATTACAGCCCGAATCTTTTTTGCCTTCTTTTTCTCCTGAAAGCGTTATTCCGATACTGCCAACAAGTTTTAAGAAGCTATCGCTAAAAGAGGGCGATGTTCTTATTTCTAAAGATTCAAATATCGGCGAAGTGATAATGCTGGATCGTGATTATCCGAACCACATGATCTCTGGCGGAATTTATAGATTACCGATAACGAAACAAAAATACTATATTTTTGGCTTGCTCAAAAGTGGATTTTTCAAAACGCAACTTCTTTTCTTGGTTTCCAGAGGCATAACTATCAAGCACGCGAAAACTTTGTTTCTTGATTGCGAAATTCCTTTTCCAAATCAAAAGAATAAGGACGAAGTGGTTAGACATATTGAATCCTTAGTTCTTTCAATTATCAACCAAGAAAAGAGTCTTAAAGAAAAAACCGAATTATTGAATCGGGTAATAGAGCAAGAGTTAGCAAGCCAAAAATCGAATACTTTCCATTACGAATATCCGACATTGGAAAAGATTGAGAAAAATTCTCGTTTGGATACAGGGATTTACAGCAAAGAATTCAAAAAAATAGATTTTCTCATCAAAAATTACAAAGGAGGATTCTATTTTCTTGATCCAAAGAAAGTAAAAAGTGGTAGCACACCCAAGAAAAGGGTTTTTGGTGGTGGAGCTGATCTAAAATATCTTTGGATAACACCGACAAACATTACAGATTTTGGAGCAATAGGAAATGAGGAACGAATAACTTGCGATAAGAATAATCTCGACAAAAATGCAATGTTATTGGTCAATAGAACTTCGCGCGGCGGGCGTGGCGAATATGTCGGGATTGCGATGTTTTATGATGCTAGTTTATATGGCAAAGCACATCATAACCAAGGCGTATACAGAGTAGCCGGATATTCCGATACTGACCTCTTGTTTATGTCTTGCTTTATGAATTGTCGGTACATGCGCGAGTATTGTTCAGGTTTATCCATAGGATCAAAAATGAAAGAAATGAAAGCAAATCAATTTCTAGAAATTCCATTTCCAATTTTCCCCGAAAATCGGAAAATCGAAATTGCCAACATTTACAAGAACATCATCAGTTTACACGAAAGCACACGAGAGATGAAAGAAAGATTGGAGAGTATTGTGTATAATCTTGTTGTTGGCAAAGAAATTGAATCACCAAATTAATTATCTTGCCAAAGTTAAAGCCCAGACTTTTTTAGCACCATTCCGTTTTAAAACATAACAACACTCTCTTAAGGTTGATCCTGTTGTCCATACGTCGTCAATAAGTAATACATTGGTATTATGTATTAGGTATTTAGTATTAAGGGAAAAAGCATTTCTAATGTTTTCCCGTCTTTCTATTCCCTTAAGTTTTACTTGAGAGTTTGTTGGACGGATTCGCTTCAATGCTTCAGAGTATTCCAGTCCCAATTTTTTCGCCAGAAGCTTGCCAATTTCTCCTGATTGATTAAATCCTCTTTGATTTTGCCTCCACCAATGAAGCGGTACAGGAACAACTACCCATCCCTCTCCCTTGTCTTTTTTAATCTGATCAAAAACAAAAGGCTGATACTTTGCCCAATATTCAATCAAAACATCCACCAAAACCTCTGATAGTTCCTTAACCCGTTTATATTTAAGTTTTTGAATTGCTTTTTTAAGCGGATCTTCATATATTCCCAGACTCCAAAGACCATTCAATCCAAAATGTCTTCTGCAAATCGGATGGGTCTGTCCACCCACGGCTGGTTTCTCACATTTTGGGCAAACTAAATCTGTTTGCATTATATTTGAAACGCAGTCTGTGCAAAAGTAGCTGTCGAAATTCCCGCACCCAACACACTTTTTAGGAAAAAGTAAGTCTAAAATAAAATTCATAAGGATTTGCATTTAAGCACAGAGTGTGGTATATTACAACTCTGGGGATGTATAGTTTCGACAGGGTAGCACTTTAAAAACTGCAAGCCGAATAGCAAACATTATTCGTTAAATATTGTTTGAAAACACAAACGGCAGAAATTCTGACCGCTATGCATACGCTTAACGCTAAGTTAAGTTAAGCATTGTCTTAAGTAACTCTCCTCCTTACGGAAGCTTAAGGTATGTACCAAGTAGGGATGCTGTACTTACAGTGTTGGTTGATCTGTAATTGCAAAAGATGATTCAATCAGATATTAGTTTTCCTGCTGATTGGTTACAACTATTATCTAAAAGATTAATTAGCTAAGCTTGTAGAAGTTTTTAAGGATTTACTTTGGACTCGGCTCATAGCCGACATCTCCACTAGGAATTATTCTATGACGCATGAACAATACTTAGATGATCCGTCTATAAAACCTGACGTTACTCCTATAAGTTACTGGCAACTTATATGGAAAAAAGAGCGGCAAATTTACCACATTCCAGACATAGGAAAGGCTATGTTTGTTGGTATGCATCTGGGTTTTCCGCCCATGATACCAATCACCTTAACCCTTGCTATGAAATATGAAGTTTTACCAACCATAACTCAAGGAATACGCCAATTTACAAAGAAAAATTAGTTACTCCTTTCCTCTTAACTCCTGTTCTACTCGTCTTATATGATCCCGTTCTTTGATTACATGACGCTTATCAAACTCCTTTTTACTCTTAGCAAGACCAACATCTACTTTGAAATTATTATTTTTCTCATAAATTGAAACCGGGATTAAAGCCAATCCCTTCCCGGAAGTTTTTCCAAGAAGAGTTATTATCTGACTTTTGTGCAGAAGAAGTTTTCTGGATTTTGTAGCATCATATTCTCTGTCTCCAGAAGGACCAAATTTTGGAATATTTGCATTAACTAAATATGCCTCATCACCAATTATTTTAACGTATGCTTCCCCTAAATCGGTTCTTCCTGATCTGATGGATTTTACTTCTGCGCCACTTAAAACTAACCCAGCCTCAAGGTGTTCAAGGATATGGTAGTTATGGAGAGCCTTTTTGTTAACGATTTTCATAATTTTAATCTATTAAAATTTCAAGCTTTGCTTATTTCAAATCCATCTGCCAAATCCTGCTTCCTTCCAAAAGATATACCTTTTTACCTATCTCATCTGCAACCAAATCCGTAGCAGAACCGAATTTATCCCCGCTATACTGCGCTTTATACTCCCCTGTTTTTGATAAAACTACAAGTCTTGAATTTCCTGAATCTAAAATATATAAATTTTCAGTATCAGATGATGTAAATATGCTTTTAGGATCTTTAATCCCCCGATCCAATCCTCCTATAGAAAAGTGATCAGGCTCACCTTTAGTAAATCGTAAGATCTCCCCACCGGTTTTTAAAACATATATCGAACTTTCTATTTGCATCCGGGCTGCAGATGAAAAATCCACTTTAACCCCTTCATTTAAATAATTCCTTTTTCCGGGGTATCCAGAGGCAACAGCCATGTATTTCCATATTTGATTTTTCTCTTTATCTAAAAGATAAATATTTCCCCCAAATCCAACAATATCACTGATTTTCCCCCAATCTTTATCCGCTTTTGCTGCAGACGACGCTTCCTGGGAACCAGTATCAATACGGATAATCCCCTTATCTGCTGAATACACAAATGCCGAAGAGCCGTTTATAGATGCAAATTTTGCCTCACCTAGTTTTTCCCTGCCGCTCAAAATTTTCTGACTCTTCTTTGAAATATCAATTACAACTACCGTTGAATCTTCTGTATTTAAACTTAAAATTTTACCTGCAGAAAGAGATATATTTTGTGACTTAAAACCTTTTTTAATCAAACTTAAATCTAAAAACTCAGAAAAATTACCATCAAATTTCTGAGAAATATTTCCGCTCTCCTCATCAATTTGTTTCTTTAGTTCTTGAGCCCTAATATCTTTAGAATTTATCTTTAAAGCTTTTTCTAACATTTCTTTTGCGCTGGAAAGTTTCAATGCTGCTTCCTCAGCGTTAAGCGTTTTAAGGTTCTGCGCTTCTTTAAAATCAACCTCAGCCTGTTGCATAAAATTTACAAAATTTGACATTCTTTCCTGATCTTTAAAAGATTTAAATTTTAGACCAGCTCCCGCAATTACAACCATAATTAAAATAGATGCCAAAACCAATCTCGCTTTCCCGCTCGCTTCACGAAGTGAACTTCCCGGTAAAATATTTCTTATGAAATAGTAAGTTACTTTATTTATCTGAATTTTTCTAAATATATCACCTATTTTAACTTTGTATGCGAATTTATTTTCAATTTCTTCTGCCCTTAAGTTCATTTCCTTAGCCGGAGTTATATCCTCCAAAATTTCATCACCCTCCACATCTATAATTAACCCTGCTCTTCTTAAAGAAGTATCCTGCTCCTCTGTTACTTCTGGCGAATCTTCAGCTAGATCTTCCCTTGCGTTAATTTTCGCTTCCATCTCTTCTTCCCACCTTAAAAAGGGTAGTTCTAAAGTAATTTTTAAATCATCACCTAGATACTTTGTAAGGTTTCTTGTTGAAAAAAATATTCTGTCCCTTTCCTGCAAAAAACCAGATACCAACTGACCAGATGTACTATCCAGCGTAGAAATTTTATCAACTCTTCTTAAAAAACAATCAATATTACCTTGTCCGATTATATATAAAACTTTTCCCTGTAGGCTCGATATTACTACTGAAAAACTTTTAACGTCTTTCAGTTTATCCAGTAAAGCTGTAAACGAATCTTTCAACCTCTCTCCCTCTGTTTTACTATCAATTCTCTCCTCAAGGTATGAATCAACCAGCTCAGAAAGAGCCTGTCTTCCTCTAACAAACGCATCATCACATGTAAGCTCTATTACCCCTAAAAAGGAATTTTGCGGATCATTAGTTGATATTGTTATTTGAGCAGCCTCAATATCTGTATTTAATCCGACTAGTTTAGCAAATTTGTAATTCATTAAAGTAACCCAAATACCAAAAATATATTCGCTTCACTCATATAATTCAGAGTAAACCGAATACTAGAATTATAAAGCCGACTGCAAAACCGCCGTGAATTATTGAAATTGCTTTAACAACTGGAGACACAGGAGTTATAAGAGTTTTACTCATTAAATCAACTTGCCTAGCAATAAGAAGTGCAAAAATTGCGTAAAAAAATAAAATCAATAAAATTACGAACTTTAAAACCTCTAAAATAAATGGCGACTGAAATAAATCTAAATTTCCTGCCTGCATTAGTGTCCTCCAGCTATATGAACTCTATCTAATATAAAATCTGATACTTTATGAGGATTTGGCACATTTGCAAAATCTATATTTTCAGACGCCCCGGCTGTTTGAACAATTACATGACCATAATTAAAAATGGCTTTTAATATTCCGCCCATATTAGAAGATGTATCTTCAACGTTTTTAAGGGGGGCAAGATCTATATTTTTAAAAAGTATTGAATGAAAATCAATATCCACAATATTTTTACTCGTGACTATATAAACATTAAAATACCAGTATAAAAATCCCTCGAATGTAATCACCAAAACTAACAGATAATTAATAACTAAAGCTGCACTTATATAAGTTGCGGGTAGATTTAAAATTCCACCAAACCCTAAATTATTTAAGATTGGCGGCGTAAGAAACGGGATAAAAAAAATAATAACAGCAGGTATTATCCAGGATAAATTCGTAATCGGGTGTGCCCTTAAAAGCAGAAGTATAGTTTCATCCGGGTCTTGACCTTCAAAACAAACATTAGACGGATTCTCAGTATATGAAGGAAACATGGGCTTAGTATAGCATTTTTAAGTGACATAGTCGCTAGAGTCAAGAGTCAAGGTACAATTATGAAACTAATTGTACCAAGGAATCACAGTCTAGACTCTTGACTCTATGTCAATTGACCCTACTTTCTCTCCACATTGAACAGCGATCCTACTATTTGGATATTTGCAGGGGCGCGAAGGTTAAAAAAGTTTTTAAATTCTCCTCCGCTAAAAGACTCTGTTCCCGCGTCCCCTGAAAATGTTATTCCGGTCGTTTGACCAGTTGAAAAATCAGCGGAAACCGATATATCTGAAATGCTACTGAAGGGTGTTTGTCCTCGTACCTTAAGTTCGCTTTTTACTTTTTCAAAATCCCAATTTTCAACTCCTTCCGGATTAGATTTATCTTGTTGATATAAATGCGCCCTTGTTCCCGAATCTACCCTTGCCAGTTTTATTACATTTACAATATCCGCAACTTCAGAGGATTTGAGCCAAGCTGATTTCCCAAACTCACTTCTAAAGCCTTGTGCGGCATAAAAACAAGGGGAGTCCTTATCATACGCTTTTGCGTTTAAATCGGAGAATGATCCTATATCTCCTGAACTATCTTTAGTTCTTTTTGTCCATGGTCTTGATCCCCACCCGACATCGCTGGATGAATAAGTATACCCTCCGTCAGTTGATGAATACCAGGCAGAAATGGGTTGCCCGCCACTAATTAAAACTTCACCTTCTGTTGCCTTAACAGCAGATTCCCAATTTCCTCCTTTATTTCCGCCTTTATAAACCTGGCAGGATTGGGTTGTACAAATTTCTTTTGATAAATTATCTGTGTAAGCAAGTGCATAAGAACGAGCTGATATAGCTTGCGCTTTTAAAGCTTCCGTCGGCCAGGAATCCGGCATTTCATAAATTCCAAGAAGATAAGTTTCAAGAGGCATTTCCCCATATCCCTGCACTTTAATATTTCCGTTTGGCCTTTTCTCAAAACTTATAGAGTCAAAATAGGCTCTTAAAATATCCTGATAGTTTTGGCCGGATCTGGCTCTTCCCAGTGCTCCATATTGATTCATACCCACTCTGTGTGGAATTCCAAAAGTAAAGAATGCAAAACCGCCGGAAAAACCAGGATTTAAGTTTCTATCATCTGTACAGAAAAGCGGCCCTGCTCCAAGAGAAGTTGGCAAATTTAAACTCCCGAGTTTTGCAGCTATAATTTGCTGCTGTTTTGCAGTTAAAGATGCTATTTTACTGCTTAACTCTGCCTGAAACTCTTTAGCTTTTTTAACTTCTCCTCCTAAAAAATCAGCGTTTTTATCAACTTGTTCCTGTAAGCTTGCAAGAGATACCTTATCCTTTTCCAGTTTTTCTTTTTGTGTTAAAAGATCCAAAACCTCAGAAGTTACAGAAGTTATGATATTCTTATCCTCCATAGCAACAGTTTGCCTGTACGATAATTCTCTAAAAAGTTCACCCGAGTGAGATGAAGATAAAATTACAAGTATAGGGTTTGCAAAATAGGAGCGCTTATAATAGCTTCTTACTCTTTCTTCAAGTATTACTTGTTGTTTAACCAGTTTTTCTTCACGGCTATCAAGTTCTTTCTGCTTTTTTTTAATATTTGATGAAAGGTTATCCAAAGATGTTTGAATTTGGGCAAGTTGTCTTTTTAAAGAACTAAGTTGCCCTTCAAGAGGTTTAGTAGCCGCAACAGATTGTTCACGGGCAGAAGAGAGCTCATTAATTTGTTTTTGCAGATCCTCTATTTCATCAGCTCGGACAGTGGACAGGGTACAGATTACAGTGGACAGAAAAAGAATACTGTAAACTAAAACCTGTAACCTGAAACCTTTCTTACGGGGCATCATTCCCAAATTGTATCATTTCTAGACTCTTGACTCTAGTCACTTGACTCTACTTTGTGCTACTCTAACCATAATGTCCAAAATAATCCAATTTTTAATTTTCTTTTTTTGCTTAAGTTTTATTTTTCCCATAACCGATACTTCGATTATTCATGGTCAAGACCAACAAGTAAAAGCTTGCGATAATCCGCAAGTACAAGTTGAGCCTTTAGAACGCTCAAGAGTAGGTTCAGCTTATCCATTTTTAAGTGATGATCTAAAAGCTAGATTTACAATAGATGTTAACCGAGAAGAAAACAAACAGGCATCAGGAATTCGTGAATGGAATATGAACTGGCGATGCGGAATTACTAATCAGGACGTATTTACGAGAAATGTCCAAGATTCACCAGGCACTACAAACATTTTTACGGAACTAGATAATAACTTACTTTCAAATGCATGTGTATTTAATCCTAGGAGAAATCCTATTACAGTAAGAGTTAAAGCAAGACTGAATGATGGGTCAGAAGTTAACTGGTGCGACGCTACTTATGAAGTAGCTGACGCGGATAGGCTTTGTCAACTCAATCTTAAAGCTATCAAAGGCGAAGTGAGTAAAATAATACTTGGGCAAACAGAGCTGGAAGTAACTGGTAAGGATATGACCATGAATAAAAGCTACATATTGCTGCTTGACAACCAACCTGTTTGGACTGATAAAAAAACTTTAACTATAATTCCTGGGCTTACAATAGATCTTAACAAATTATTTCTTAATTCGCCTCAACCACCAAAGTTTGATTCTGGCTATCCAATTGAAAATAAATATTTAACTAGAGGTCAGCATATTGTTTCCCTTCATCGAGTTAGTAGAGATGAATATAATATAAACCCACTAAATTTAGGCTCCAGAAGTGTTAACGACTTAATTGAACCAGGACAACTTTGTTCTGTCACTTTTACTGTAGGAGACGCCACCAATCCAGGATCAATTATAGCTGTAAGTGGAGGAACCATTACAACAGTGCCTAAAGTAAGCGCTTGCGTAGGATTAAATTGTACTTTAGCAGGAGGGCAGGAATGTGACGGAAATGGAATTGCAACTGCCATTGGGTGTATACATACTCAACCTGCCGCTTTGGTTAAAGATGTTTTAAAATTCATGATTGGAATTTCGGGTGGAATTGCACTTTTACTTATGGCTCTTGGGGCATTTGAAATGATTACCTCTGCAGGAAATCCGGAAAGTTTAAAAGCAGGTCAAGACAGGTTTACTCAGGCCATAATTGGGCTGTTATTTGTAATTTTCTCAGTCCTTTTACTTCAGCTTATTGGAGTTGATATACTGGAAATACCGGGATTTGGAAGATGACATTATACACAATAAATCAGATATTTTGAAGTGAGAGGTGAGAAGCGAGAGATTGGATGTTTAGAAGTTGGAAGTGAGATGTGGGATATTGATTCATTGATTGTTTGATATCTTGATAGATCAAATATTCAAGTTATCAAGTATTCAAGATCAAGAATATCCCACCTCCCATTTCAAGAATTCCATACTAACCACCTCCCATTTCAAGAATTCTAAATTATGAACAAATTATCTCTAACTCTCCCTGGCTTTGATCCTTCTGGTTTCCAGCGGATTGACAATCCTCCTGATTTAAAATTCTCCGGATCTCGGGCAAATCTCGGAGCTGTTTTAACAGATCTTTTCAGTATTGTTATAACTTTGGCTTTTTTTCTTGCATTTTTCTGGCTTGTTTGGGGAGCTTTTCAATATATAACTGCCGGAGGAAATAAGGAGGGACTCGCCAAGGCGAGAGCAAGGATTACCTGGGCAATAATCGGACTAATACTTATAACTGCCGCCTTTTTAGTTGCCCAATTTGCACAGCAGATTATATTACCAAGAGGAGGAACGCCACTTTTATGATAGGCTACAGGCTACAGGCACTAGTTTACAGTTTATTATTGTTTCTGCTGTTGCCTGCTGCCTGTTGCCTGCTGCCTGTTAATGCTGCCGTTGACATTGGTGCCCAATATGGCTTTGGAGACATTCTTACCCTGGGCGAAGGTGTTACCAGATTAGTAAGACCTACATTTTCCATTGCAATAGCACTCGTGATAATATATTTCCTAGTCGGTGCTTTTAAATTTTTAACTTCAGCCGGGGAAAAGGAAGCTGTTGCAGGCGCAAAAGAGATGATAACACACGCAATAATTGGATTTATGATCTTAATCTTTGCATTCTTAATTTTACAATTTGGACTCTCTTCTATTTTTGGAATAGAAGGATTGCAGATATTTAGCTTTGCGGAAGGAACACCATGAAAACCCCACTTGTCATCCTGAACTTGATTCAGGATCTATTGAAGAGATGCCGAAATAAATTCGGCATGACGTATGTGTTGTTAGCCCAAGATCCAAGAAGTGTTTTTGGAACAATTAAGGCTCCAAATGAAATCTTGCCTCTTATTCAAAAAGGAGGTGAGGGAGCCGGAGGAATAAGTTTAGTCTTAAATAATTTAATAACCCTGATTTATATTTTTGCAGGAATATTTTTTGTTTTTATGATACTTTGGGGAGCTTTTCAGTGGTTAACTTCTGGCGGGGAAAAAGAGGCAGTTGCAGCAGCCCGTGGAAGAATTACTAATGCAGTTATTGGTATAATACTCTTTGCAGTTGCATTTGCAATTATACAAATAGTTGGAACTTTTACAGGATTTACATTTTTTACGCAGTAAATACTCACTTGACAATGAATTTATAATCTGTAAAGATTAAATTAGCAATGAAAAAAATAGCAATAATTTCTTTAGCTTCGGGCTTCTTTGCCTTTGCAATCTTTAATTCAGCTCTTGCTCAAGTTAACCCGAATCCTAATAATATTACTATTGCCAATCCCGGAGTAGGTTATACAAATATATCCGATTTCATTAATGCAGCTGTCCGCCTGGCTTTTATAATAGCTCTTATTGCAGTATTGGTGATGCTTGTTTGGGGCGCAATTCAGTGGATTTTCTCAGGAGGAGAAAAAGAAGCAGTTGCAGCTGCAAGAGGGAGAATAATCAATGCCCTTATCGGTTTAGCTATTTTAGCAGTTGCCTTTGCAATTGTTAGTCTTGCTGGTTCTTTCCTGGGACTAGACATATTAAAGCCGGGTGGATTTAATATTCCAAGTCCCGACTTTCCAACCCCACCTCTAAAGTAATCTATCTACTCACATTTAATTCCATGTATGTTGTTGATCTCTACCTTTAATTCATGGTAAGTTTAAGTTAGGTATCATTTAATTTCATGAAAAAATTAATTTTTTTACTACTTTTGTTATTTTATCTATACCCCATACCCCATACCCTAAACCCTATCTTTCCTCCCCTTGTTTATGCCTCTCATCCTCCAGAAGATAATACTTTTTGGCAGTATTGTGAGGGTGCAACTAACTCAAGATGGCAAAATGGGTTTTATTTACCAAGCGATCCACCCAATCATATACCTCTTGGGTCTTGTCCGGCTGATACTGATTGCATAGAGGAACCTTTTGGTGAAGACCAGACTGAACAAATTGCAAGATGCCAATCTAGAAGCTCAGGCCCTACACCTACAACCCTGGGGAATTTTGGACCGGATGCTGCAGGACTTACTCAGATTGAAGCAGTATTCTCAAGGGTTATTTCTCTATTCGTAGGCGGTGCATTTGTTGCCTTATTCGTAGTTTTAGTTTGGGCTGGGATTAAATTTTTAACTTCCGGAGGAGACCCAAAAGCTCTGCAGGCTGCAGGACAGGCAGTAACCTGGGCACTTCTAGGTATATTATTTTTGGCAATAGCCTGGCTTGTACTTCAACTTATTGCAGCATTTACAGGAATCGATGCTTTAAAAACATTTGATGTAGGGAAGCTCTGTCTTCCCGGAACAGACCTTGGAACATGTGTGCCAAAATCATCACCAGCCCCAACACCGTAGGGTTGCAAATATACACCCATTTGTTTTACTCTTTAAATATGCCATCTGCCCCTTTAAGCAGTATTAAGTATCATGTATTCCGCCAAAGGCGAGACTCGACTCGCTTCGCGAAGCGAGCAAAGTCGGTAGGTATTAAGGGAATTTGCGCTGTTTTTTGTTTTATTTTCTTTTCCGTAATACTTAATACTTACTACATACTACCTGTTAATGCCCAGGAAACTTCACAAATTCCAGTTTTCACCTCCAGTGCATATCAACCAATAAATGTAAATTCTGTTCCCCCTCAATCTCCTCTCTATGCAAATTTAATGGTAAATAATTTACTCCATGCTTTTTCCTGCCTTATGGCTGGAGCTTCCCCAATGGGTCAACCCTGCGTTGATTACTTAAACGGAGTCCCTGTGATTTCCAGTGTAAACACATCAGGCGGACTTTTGGGAGCAGTTGCAAACCTAAATACCATAGTTATAGCTAATCCGCCTATCAGAACTGGTCAATATTTAGCAACTATTGGGGACTCTTTAGGGCTCGTAAAAGAGGCTAATGCACAAGTTTCCGGTTCAGGTGCAGGAGTCTTGCAGCCAATCTTAAAACTTTGGCAGGTTTCCCGAAATATAGCCTACATAGCCATGATTATAATATTCCTAATAATAGGCTTAATGGTCATGTTCCGTCAAAGAATAAACCCTCAAACAGTAATAACAGCCCAGGCAGCCCTCCCGGGCCTAGTCATAGGTCTCATCATGATCACCTTTAGCTACTTCCTGGCCTCACTGGTAACAGATATGTCTTATGTGGCTACAAATCTTGTAGGCTATTACTTCCAGTCGGCAGGCGCTACAACTAATACTCAATCACTTTCCGCAGTTACTGCCGATAAACCTGCAACAGAAATTTTCTCAACTTTAATCAACGGAGTATTTGGTAGTGACGCTGTAATTAAACTTCCGTTTAATTTGAATCCGGTTATTGTAAGCGGAACAACTACTGTTTATAACAGTTTAGAAGGTTTACCAAAAGACATTATAGACTGGTTAATACGATTCGGAGTTTATTCACTTGGATCAGCAGTTGGGGGATTTTTAGGAGGAATAGGCGGGTTAGCAGGCGGGGTTCCAGGTACTATCTCAGCGCTTTTCGGAGGACCTGCAGGTGGAATACTCGCAAACCTAATTGCAGGTGTAGGAGGATACGGTAACGTTCTCGCTTTATTATTAACATTTGTTGGTGCGTTAATGCTAATTTATACACTATTCAGATTATTAATCAAGCTCATTACAAACTATTTAGCAATTATATTTCTTACCATTACAGCACCTTTTCATTTTTTGGCAGCTAGTCTCCCCGGAAGACAGGAAATTGCAGTTGATTGGATTCGTAATATGCTTTGTAATGTATTAGCTTTCCCGGGGGTGCTTGCAGTATTTTATTTTGTAGCATATTTAATAGGACCACAAAACAGTACTGTTTTTAATATAAGCGGCAGCGCTAATATTGTTGGAGGAAACTCTCTCCCTTTGTTTGGCGGATTAGACATAGGTTTTATCAGAATCCTTTTAGCTTTTGGTGCATTAATGGCAACTCCTACAATTCCTGATATAATATGTAATGCCGTGGGTAAAGTAGGTCGAGAAGGACAAATGATTGAACAGGAATTTAGCCAGTCAAGACAACAAGCAGGTGATTACCAAAGACGCTTGCAAGGAGGTCTTGATATTGCAAAAAGTTATCCTGATTGGAGAACTAGAGCAGATATTAGACAACGAATGTTCCCAGGAACTGCAACTCCTGGAGGCAATTGGCTTGGCATTAATTGGAGCGGACCGTTAAGACGCTTGGGGATACATTAATTTAACCCAACCTAATTCTTCCACGATCTATACTTGCATCGGGGGTACTGGTAAAGGCACCATTTTTTCTTTTAGCTTCTGGTAAATCTTCTGCTGCGTCCCCTCAGTACCACTCACTCCCTTGTCTTCTTCAGATAAAACGGTAATCCTGTTTTCTAATCGACCATATGCAACCAAACCTCCTTTACTTCTTTGTGGGTAAGCAGAATCATTTTTCCCCTCAGGAGATATTAACCAATCGATTAACTGGTCGTAAAATATCCCTGTTGCCCATGCCGCAGGATTAATAATCTCTAGCATCCTTGTGTCACTAAGCAACATTTGATACTGTTTTATTAAGGCAGCTGGTTTTGCCAAAAGAGTCTTCGTTAATTCTTCCACCAACTTATCTGCAGCAGCTGTATCTTTTTGAATCATATATTTATCCACCCCTATCAAGCTTTCCCTACTGGATAAAATCTCATGGAACATGCCTTTTTCAAACTCGCCTTTATCTGGCACAGGGTTATCCTTCAGTAAACTCCTTATTCCGGCCATTATTTTATAAACTGCTGCCTGTATTTCTCCTGTATAATTTTCAAAGGACTCCGGATATTTCGTTTCCTTATTTGTAGTATCCATTTTTGGATTATTCATTGTGATTATCTGCACAACGTCCCAAGTGCTATCACAGCCTAAAGCCATTGGGTAACTGTAAATCTCCGGCAGATACGCTATTAACTTCTCTGCATATTTAACCCACTCAATCCTGTTGTTTGCAATTGTCCCTCTTAAATCATAAAGCCTTGTTTCGGTAAGTAAACCAGCTCCTTGCGAACCCTGATCCATATTATTTAAAAACCTTTCAAATACAGCCATACTGGCTTCTGCTTGTGTCCTTAAAGTGAAGTCGATCGCCTCCGCAGCTTTTCTTCTTCCGTATTCATTATGTGGCATTGGCTCCATTTCGAGCAAAGGATCTATAATTCTTCTTGTCCTGGTTATAAAATCATTATGTTCATATTCCCCATATGTTCCATCCGGATTTCTAAGTCTTTTTTCAGCTTTTTCTTTAGTTTTTTCTGAAGTTATCAAAGATCTTAGAGGAAAATCATTTGCTACAAATCCATCATAAATTAAACGCGTTTCCTCGTTCTGTATAATATCTTCCAAATATAATATTTTACCCTCAGCATCCTGCCAGCTGGCAGAATTACCCTGTGCCCAAATAGTATCTAGCGCTCTCTTAACCACTTCTTTAAATGCAGGCTTTTCTGTAAACCTTGGTGTCCTTTCTCCTGCAGGAGTATTTATAAGATCACTTTCCAGCTTTAGAGGGCTTATATTTCTCCTTCTCATTTCTTCAATGATTGCAAACTTCACAAATTTCTCAGCACGCCTTCTGTGAACATAATCTCCATTTTGAGCTATAATACTAACTCCCCTCATTTCAGCCTGATGACCTAAGAATGCGTTTAGCTGCAGAGCCAGCTTTCCTGCTTTTTTCGCTCGATCTTTTCTTGCTTTAAGAGCTTCGTCCCCTTTCTTTTCTATCCTTGCTTTAAACTGCTGATCGGTTTCTCCAGCTTTTCTGATCGGTGCGCTTATATTAAATAACCCCCTAAATTTTTCCCTTGGTTGTTGCCATGTAATGCTATCTCTATTCAACCCTCTGACATCATCATCTCTTGCCCTAAATCTTTCTTCTGATTCATCGAGCCGTCTTTGGGCTCCTTTAAGTTCATATCTCATGATTTCTTCGTAGAATACTTCTTCTACTTCATCTTTTAGATACCCCTGGGCGTAAGCATGTTTAACAAATTGACCATTAGGTCCAAATGGACGAAAATATGGGGTAAATCTCCCGTCGTTTGCAAGTAAATCTAAGGCAACAGCAAGCTGTTCAGGATCATACCCACTAACCTCTGTTTCTCCAAAAAGCGCTTTAATCCTTTCCTTCCCTTTATCTTTCCAGAACATCTCTTTTAAAGATCCAGTAGCTCCCATATTACCAACTTTAGCAAATTCATTATGAAGAAAGATAATAATTCTAGCTACTACATTATCTGCAGTCATGGCTGCTTCCTCCTCCCTCATCCCCATTCTTTCCGCACTTCTTGTAACTACATCCATAATTCTTTTAACATTCGCAAGTTGTTTTTCCGGATCGAAAAATCCCTTTCTGTCTTCTGTAAACTGAATAAAATCTTTCAGGGCATCTTCAACATCTGTTCGATCTTGCCCTGTAAATCTAATAACTCCATAATCATCATTCCAAAGTTCACGCGTCTTCTTAAAAATCCTTTCTGAGTCTAAACGTACCTCTTCTAACCCTTTCCTTTCCAATTCTAATATGTCGGCTATATCAGTATCAGTTGTAATTCCCGTTAAACTGATTTTTTCCTCTACATATTCGTTAAAATTATCAATATATGGCTGTTGTTCTTGTTGTAGCGCTGATAAAATTCTATCTAGTTCTGTCAGCATCTCTTCTTTAACGCGAGGGGCGAATCCCTCTGTGATAAATACTTGATTGTCACGATCTAATTCGACTAATCTTCTCAGTTGCCTTATCCGCTCTCTGTAAGACATTTCACGTCCGTCATCAAATTGAATTAAGTTTGGGTTGGGAATTCTATTTTCAACTCTTTTGATATTTTGTTTATTAATTTTAATTGTTCTATCAATCTCATCAACTGGTCCCCACTCAGCTTCTTTAAACCAGATTTGTCTTAAATTCTCATAAGCTGCATCCAGCCTTACACGATCCCTTTCGCGCGCCGGCTTAGCATGTTCCTCCATAATAATCAAAACATTTGCCCTTTTATAATTAGGTTCAGCTTCTACTCTTTCCGGAGGAATTATTATATCCGGTCCATTTTGAGGAAATGCAGGAACCCAACCCTCTGTAGAAAGAACTCGTTCAGAAGGAGGAAGCTGTTCTGAAGTGGTGATGTGTACTGACGGAGGCTGTACTGATTCTTCACTAGCTTGACCTCGACCAAATAAGCCGCCAAACATACCACTTCCTTCCTTTTTCGGCTGATCAACTGTTATTTCCCCTTCATCTGTAGGGGTAGAAATAGTCAAAACCCCTTTATCCCCACCTTCTATAAGCGATTTTTCTAAATCCAACTGCATCTTAACCCCGGGGTGAGGGGCAAATTTTTCAGCAGCTTCAACCCCTTTCATTTCTGGAGGAATTTCTATTTGATCTTCTGCCATATGTTCTCTTTCCATAAGCGTATTTCCTTTTTTACCCCGATTTCGTCCAAAGGACGATCAGCCTTTGGCTGATAATCGGGGCTAACACTCCATGGACTACTTTTAGTTTAGAGCGCATCTGTACCTTTTGCAAGTTTATGGTTCTATTCTTTTTATTTGAGGCAGTTGATCGAAATCTTTATCATAACTGTAAATTTCATTTATCTCGTCCCTTTTCATATAGGCTACAACTAGAGCATCTGTAAAATCTAAAACTTTATATTTCACCCAAATATCTAGGGCGAGTAAAATTCTTCTTTTGTGTCTTAACCTTAGCCCTTCTAAAGCTAGGATTGGCGTCATTTTCCCTCTAATTTCTTCTGGAGAAAGCTCAAATTTATCCCCACTTAATATGTTTATAACTTTAACAATCACAGCCTCTGTAGTTATAGCTTCTGTTCCATCGAGACTTAATTTTTTGAATAGGGCTAAACATTTATCAGCTCCTTCTCCTCTGGTTAGAAAATTTAAGATTACGTTGGAGCTTATAAGTCTCATTTCATACTCCTTTCAGCTTTTTCTTCTTTTGCGAGAGCTATACTTTCTTCTAAACCCACTTCATTTTTTGCCCTTACTGATCCAAAAATAGCATCTAAAGTTAACGAAGGCGAAACTAATTTGATATTTTCTCCGTCTATTTGAAAAGCTACTTTTCCTCTTGGTTTAACACCCAGCAATTTCATTACCTCAACTGGCAAAGTAACTTGTCCTCTTTGAGTTATAGACATTGTTATTTCTTTTAAAAAAGTATTTTGATCTAAATTTTTCATTATCAATGATAATATATCATAATCATTGATAGTTGTCAATTTGGTATTCTGCTATACTTTAAGCATGGAGAGTTCTCCTAAAAGAATTTACATTATCGGCTCATCTGGAAGCGGGAAAACCACACTAGGAAAACTGCTTTCGGAAAAACTGAATATCCCTCATATAAGTTTAGATGAAATTGCATACCCTAATCAAATTGAAAGCCCAAATGAGGAGCGTTTCAAACACATTTCCAGCTTAGCGAATCAGGATAAGTGGATTACTGAAGGGATTTATGTTAACTGGACTAAAAAACTTATGGATAAAGCAGACTTAATTATCTGGCTTGATTCGCCTTATTCTACTACCTTACTCCGGGTAATTAAACGTTTTTTTGTTCACAAACTCCGAGGAGATGAAAAATACGGAATTAAAAATACTCTTAAATTTATCTGGAATTTAAGAAAATATTACTATCCAAAGCCAGGCTTCGAAGAAGGGCACTCAGATAAAACTACAACCAGGATACAGACAAAAAGAGTACTTGCAGAATACAGGAATAAGGTTAAAAAAATACAGTCCTCAAAAGATCTGAAGAATTTTTTAGAAAATATTTAAATCACACTTTTTCTCCGCACGGCTCACAATAACCACACCCTCCTTTGACAGCTGATCTTATCTTGCATGTACTGCATGTTTCATTGCCAGCATTAACACCAACTTCAATCCCAACAGACTGTAACAACTTGGATATTGAATTTTCAATACTGCTCCCTCCTCCCCAACCCCCACATGCCTTACCTTCTACAACCCTGTAATGCACCAAATCCGGACCAAAAGGATTATTCTCATATGTTCGATCACCCACAAGTAATAACGCTTGACACCCTCCTTTCTCTCTCCCTTGTAAAAGGTTCCTTGTTTTTTCAATATATACATTTTTTACTTGAGCTTGTATCCAATCTCCATCTCTTCCTATGGCTATTTGATCTGTAATCCATCTAGCCGCGTTTCCTGCAACTTCATCTCTAATTTGTTCCCGCAACTTTAGATCTTGTAATTTTACTAGAGTTTCAATCTGTAAATTGAAAACTGTTTCATCTCCAGTAATTTCTTTCTTACTTTTGCATAACCCTTTTAATATCTCTTCGTCGGATAAACTATTTCTTAATCTTAATACTTGAGTCATTACTTTATCTAAAAGAGGTCTATTATTATCTGGATTTAATTCATAAATTTCAGCCTCTAATCCCTTATAAAAATACTCATAAGCTGTAGAGGGAAGGTCGTTTCTTATATCATGCACTAGAAGTTTTTTTATCCCTTCCTCAACAATGACCCTCCCTGCATATAAATACCCGTATTCACTGCAACCATATTTAACAGATTTTTCTTCCCAGCTTTCTGCAATCGGGCTTCCCCAAATTATCATCTCCCCCTCCTTAATTTCATCCTCATTCTCCTCATTCTTTTTTAGAAAAAGTTCTTTTACCATCCCCATTGATTTTCTGTCTAGCCCTCTGCGAAATGGCGATATATTCTCCATAATATCTACTTTCAACTCAACATTTTCAGGACAAGTCATTAAATATTGTCCATTTTCATTTATTACTTCTATATAACTATGCTCAATTGAGGTCTGCTGAACTTTTGCAATTATTTCTCTCGAAAAAACCAACCCCTTTTTATCTGTCTCTGAAATTACTTTTTCTACTATAGTTCCATAACTATCTGCTTTTATAATCTCTTGCAGCGCAATCTTTGCTCTATCAAAACCTGCTCTACTTCTTATTTCATCAAACCTTTTAATATAATTTCCAATATCACAAACTAAAGGCGTTTCAATCATATTTTCCTCCAACAAAAAAACCCCTCTTCGAGGGGCTGACCCCCGCCTTTAGGCGGGAAGCTCTTTGACTCGAAGAGACTCATCTTGGAATCCAGGCAGCCCGGCTTTACGGTTGCGGCACAGCGATGGAATTCCCGCTTCACAGCGAAGCAAGGCACCACCTTCCCCTGGTTTAAACTGGTCTGATCCAGCTTATTCCCAATTAAGTTAGTAACTTACACTAACGCAGCAGAAAGACCATGTCAATACCCCAAATGATTCATTTTGAGCCCCTAGACAACATATTTTTCACGAGGTATGCTCTTTGCGATGGAAGCACATCCTGTACCCCAAAACGTTACTTCTTTTGAATTCCGCCTTATTGGCGATATGACTTTAAAACAATTTATTTATCTTTGCATTGGAGCAGGAACAGCTTACATATTTTTTGTTTTCCTGGCTATTCCTGCTCCGTTTCTTGCCTGGCCAGTTATAGTTATTTCAAGTTTTTTAGGAGTAGCTTTTGCTTTTATACCAATTGCAGGAAGGCCGCTAGATCATTGGACTAATGCATTTTTAAAAACAATTTATTCACCAACCAAAATGGTTTGGTCAAAAAATAAGGTAATTTACAATACCAACCCGATTTTTACACAAAGACTAAATCTCTTCTTTACCGGTCAAAACATTATCCAGTCTTCTTTAGATCTTGGCGCGCTGTCTGCAGCTAAAGCTTCAATCCCTTATTCGCCACCCACAATACAAAAGCCTCAAATAAAACAAGCTCCTTCAATTCACGAAGAACTTCCCTCCTCCAAAGAACTGCAAAAAACTGTAGAGCTTGCAAAGCAAGCTCAGTCTCTCCAAATAAAAATACTGGAAAACCAAAGGGAACTTGGAAGAATTAAACAAACAACAAAAAATCCCGGAGCAGATGTTCAATCCTCAACGCAGGAGTTTACAAATGTTTTTAATGACCTAACTAAATTAATGAGCGAGGCAGAACAAATTAAAAAAGAGCTTTCATCTATAACTCAGGAACCTGAACCTCTAGCTCCTGTCAAGATTCAAGTAGTCACGCCGCCAAAACAAAAACAAACCCGACTCACCCTTACAACTTTTCCGAACGTAATAAACGGGGTTGTTGTTGATTCACAAAATAATTATCTTGAGGCAGTTGTTGTAGTCATACATGATAAAGATGGTCTTCCTGTACGGGCTCTTAAAACTAATAAACTGGGGCAATTTACCGGCTCAACCCCTCTTCCTAACGGCACTTACACAATTGAGCTTGAGAAGGAAAACTTAATCTTTGATGTTCTACAGATTCAACTTGAAGGAAAAGTGCTGCCTCCGCTTAACATCTCAGCTAAGAAAGGTTTACAATGATAAACAAAACTCAAAGCCACATATTAATATCAGAGATAAAAGAGGGGGTAGCACTGCTTAAAGATGGGGGTGCGGTAATAGTCTTAAAAGTTTCCGCAGTTAATTTCGGGCTTTTATCAGGAGAAGAGCAAATGGCAATTATCGGAAGCTTCGCGCAAATGCTAAATTCCCTTTCTTTCGCAATTCAAATAGTTATACTTTCAAAACGTCTTGACATATCTTCATATATAGCACTTTTAGACAAAGAACTAAAACTCCAAACTAATCCTTTGCTTGCTCAAACTATGGTCAGATACAGACAATTTGTACAATCCCTTATAAAAGAAAATGAAGTTTTAGATAAAAGTTTTTATGTTGCAGTTCCTGTTTCAAGGCTTGAGCTTAGCGTTGGGGTACTTAAAGGAGACGAGCTGCTTAAAAAAGCAAAAACTAAAATCCTGCCAAGAAGGGATCAGATTGCAAGACAATTAAATAGAGTTGGCCTTAAAGTTTCTCAACTTAATGATAAAGATTTAATAGAACTTTTTTATTATATCTATAATCCGAGTGAAACGAGGATTTCAAGCTCTGCTTTAGATGACAAAATCATCGCAAGCTCTGCTTATAATCCCCAGGGCTCTTCAGCTGTAAAAATTGAGGTTCCCCGAGAAATCAGGCTTAATATACCGCAACCAGTACACCCTGTGCCCCAACCTTCGCACCCTTCTTACATACAGCCTTTACCTCAAAATATCCCGGCATCCCCTATACAGCAAAGGCAATATTCGCCGTCAAGAAATCATCCATTTGTGGTAGAGGAATTATCAGATACAGTATGAAGCTGCCTTTTTTAAATAGAAAGCCAAAAATACCAAATCAGCCTGATTCTCCTCAACTAACCCTTGAGGATATTTTGGCACCGTCTGAAATTGAGGTAAATTTCAATAGTTTGCGTATTGGACAAAATTTTTACAGAACGTACTTTATGTCAAATTACCCGCGCTTTATAGAGCCAAACTGGCTTGAGCCATTAATATCTTTTGACCATTCACTAAGCATTTCAATGTTTATTTATCCATCAGAATCTAAGGGGGTACTGGATGATCTGAAGAGAAAAATAGCTGAAATGGAAGCAACCATTCAAACAGATATCGAAAGGGGCCGGATTGTGGACCCTGCAGTACAAGTTGCACTTGATGACGCAAGAGGACTACAGGAACAACTTGTAAAAGGTGCCGAGAGATTTTTCCAGTTTGCATTATATGTAACAGTCCCTGCCCCAAATCTGGAACAGCTCACAAATATTTCCAAACTTGTTGAAAGTACTCTCGGTTCGCTTTCAATTGGCACTCAACCTACAACACTACAAATGGAAGATGGTTTAAAAACTTCTATCCCCTTAGGGCAGGACCTTTTAAACTTACCGCATAACATGGATACAACCTCTCTTGCAACAACTTTCCCATTTACATCATCCGAGCTTACCGCAAATGAAGGTATTATGTACGGCATAAATGAACATAATGGTTCGCTTATACTTTTTGACAGATTTACCCTGGAAAATGCTAACTCTGTTATATTTGCAAAATCAGGCGCTGGAAAATCTTATTTTGTAAAACTCGAAGCGCTCCGTTCTTTAATGTTCGGAGCGGAAATTTTAGTTATAGACCCTGAACAGGAATATTTAAACCTTGCCCGGGCTGTTGGAGGACAATATATAAATTTTTCTGCAACTTCTCCGGTAAAAATAAATCCTTTTGACATGTCTGGCGTTATAACTCCGGGTGAAAACGAGCTAGGAAGAAAAATCCTATCCTTAACTACTTTTCTGAAGCTGGTTTTGGGCTCACTGGATCCAACTGAAGCAGCAATTTTAGACCGCGCCTTAAAACAGACTTACAGATTAAGAGGTATTACTGATGATCCAAAAACTCAGCACCTTACTCCACCTCTAATGGAAGATTTATATAAGGTACTTATCGGAATGGAAGAAAAAACAGCTGTTGATTTAGCATCTCGCCTTGAGCGATTTGTAAAAGGTTCTCTTTCCGGAATATTTTCATCAGCTTCAAACATTCAGCTTAATAACTCATTCACTGTTTTTTCAGTACGGGATCTTGCTGATCAACTAAGACCACTTGCAATGTACATGATCTTAGAATATATATGGACAAAAGTCAGATCAAAACTTAAAAAAAGACTCCTTATTGTTGATGAGGCCTGGTATATGATGCGCCAGGAAGACTCGGCAAATTTCCTGGTAGATATGGCAAAACGCGCTAGAAAATACTACCTGGGACTTACAACAATTACCCAGGACGTTGAGGATTTTTTAGGAACAGACCGAGGCAAAGAAATTATTTCAAACTCATCTATTCAGATTTTGTTAAAACAAGCGCCAGCTTCAATCGAGAAAATAGGACAAACTTTTAATTTATCCCAGGGAGAAAAAAGGCTGCTTCTTTCTGCTGGAGTCGGACAAGGGTTATTCTTTGCAGGAAATACACATGTTGCCATGAGTGTTGTAGCCTCACCTGAAGAACATGGTTTAATTACCTCAAATCCGCAGGATCTTTTAGCAAAAGAGGCTGAAAGATTACCAAATTACTAAAATGGCTGTTTTAACTACTCAAAAAGTTAAATTATATAGAGAAACCTACGATTTTATTAGGCGCTTTAATATTGATCCAACCTGGAAAATTTCTCTGCTTAATGCGGTAAGAAAAAGCGGTAAAAAGAATTATTTAGGTACTCCTTTAATTGGATTTGCATGGATAATATTTAAAAGTTCCCCACAATTTGCAACTACTCATGGGTTTAAACTTGTAGATTCTTTGCGGAATGGAAGATTTGATGAATTTGCAAACACTTTTGATGATTTGCTTACTAAATTCTGGCTGCGAGAGTCTGATAGGCAAAAGCTGGAACAGGAAACTGAAAAATACGAGGCGAGAGAAAATGGACGCCCAGATTTTATTACAGAAGACGATCATGAAAAGCTGCGAGGAATTGAAAGCATGCCCGAAGAACCAACCAGGCTTACTAAGCTTGAAGACTTTACTCAAAGCAGATTAGAACAATTCCATGCTCCACACACAGCTCAACCTCCTCAAGGCGAGCACCTCCGGGGTGAAACTGAGGTTTCCACAGGAGAATACCCCGGAGGTGAACAAAAGACAGAAGTACCGGAAGCTTTTAAACAATGGAGAGATATACAACAACCCTTTACACCGTCT
>Ga0155571_140_pt1 | contig 30429 bp, 33 predicted proteins | sample RifCSPhighO2_12_FD_107228 | JGI IMG/M metagenome (GOLD analysis project Ga0155571, IMG submission 107228) | Candidatus Daviesbacteria bacterium RIFCSPHIGHO2_12_FULL_37_11 | reverse complement strand
GTTGGTGTAATAGAAGGGCTTAAAACAAAACTCCAGGAAGGAAAATCTTATAAGCTTGCGATAAAAGTACCAAGAGGCGTAAGGAGAATTTTCAAAAATACTTCAGGGGTTTTTACAGCGCGGGGTACAACTACAAATATTGAGTTTACAAAAGATGGAAACGGCGCAAAGTTACCTCTTGGAGATATATTCCCGGTTGGATCCGGTGACGGAGCGATTAATTCAGCTGATTTTACTCAGCTTAAGCGTGATATAGCGGCAGCTAAAGCTACAACCAATAGTTACAGTGATTTAAATCTGGATAACTGGGTTAACTCATTTGAATGGGCTTGTATGAGACCGGAAATTGGTACATCAGATGAGGATTTTTCTAATTAATTTGACAGTTGATTAGAAAATGCTTTAAGCTAAATTAGAGGATAAAATGGATCAAACACCAAATATTTTAATAAATCCGGAAACAGCTATTCCTATTGGGATTAAAAAAAGATTTAATCTAAAGTATCTCTTTATAATACTCGGGGCAGTTGTTCTAATTGAAATTATTATCGGGGTATGGGTATTCTTACAGAAAAATTCAAGCGCTGGCACTGCGCCAGGTAAGCTAGCTGAAAATCAGGTTAGTACTCAGCCGGGAGATAAATCAGTAAATGCAAAGCTTTCTCTAAGTAGCGTAAAAAATGAATTTAAAGTCGGAGAGGTAATTCCTGTTACTATTAGTATTGATACAGATAGTCAAGTAGTTGACGGGGTTGATGTGGTTTTAAATTTTGACCCTGCTGCTTTAGAAGCAAGTTCAGCTTCTATTACGACCGGTACAATTTTTCCAGAATATCCGGTTGCAAAGGTTGAGAAAGGTATAGTTAGAATTACTGCAATAACCTCACTTGCAGGTGTTGGTTATTCAGGATCCGGAATATTTGCTACAATTAATTTTAAGGCGAAACAAAAAGGTCAGGCTAAAGTTACAGTTGATTTTACAAAAGGTTCAACAACTGATACAAATATAGTAGGGACAGAGTTTCCGGATGATATGCTAAGTGAGGTGAAAGATTTAGAGGTAAATATTAAATGAATATAATAATTATAACTATTATAAACAGAGTTTGTAAGTTTGCTTTCAAACGAAGTTTTCAAGCTTCGCTTATAATATTTATAACTTTTATATTAGCATCGCCTGTTTCTGCACTTGCTGCAACTTTGGTCCTCTCCCCTGCAACAGGAACATTTAACAGGGGTTGTAATTTTACATTAGGGATAAATCTGGATACTGCTGGAGCTCAAACTGATGGAACTGATTCTATTTTAAATTTCGACCCTACAAGACTTACCGCTTCAAATATTACTGAAGGGACGATCTATTCAGATTATCCGGGGACAAATATTGATTCTACCGGCAAAATTACAATTTCAGGTCTTGCATCTGTAGCGCAGCCATTCACAGGTTCGGGTGTTTTAGCAACGATTTCGTTTTTGGTTCCTGCAAATGCCCCAACAGGAGCAGCACAAGTTACATTTGATTTTGATCCTGCAAACCCGGGTAAAACTACAGACTCAAATGTTGTTGAAAGAAATACAGTTAAGGATGTTTTAAGCTCAGTTACAAATGGGAGTTATACAATAGGTACAGGATCCTGTTCATCTCAAACCCAAACAACTGCAACCGGCGGCGGGACAGGAACTACAACTGTTACAGGCGGCGGGACAACAGTAACAGGTGGGGGTACAACGACAACCGGCGGCGGAACTATTCCTGTAAAAACACTCCCTCCGGCAGGATCAGAAACCCTTACATTTACCCTGGGGATTATTGGGGTAACGCTCACGATACTTGGCATATTAGGCTTTGCCTTGATATGACTTTAGCTTCTCTTGTTACTGACTTTCTGGAATATCTGGAGCTTGAGCGTAATGCATCACAGCTTACTATCCGAAACTATGACCACTACTTAAAAAGATTTCTTGAGTTTGCTCGTCTCGCGAAGCGGGTCGGAGAAATAGAGCCAAAAGATATTGATTTATCCTTGATTAGAAAATACAGGTTATATCTTGCGAGATGGGCAGATCCTGTAACTAAAAAACCTTTAAAAAGAATTACTCAGAATTATTTTATGATAGCGCTTAGGGCATTTCTACGCTATTTGGCAAGAGTGGATGTAGAAACACTTTCTCCTGAAAAGGTTGAACTTGGAGAAGTTGACCCAAGACCACTCAAAATACTGGATGATGTGCAATTAAAACAGCTGATTAATTCACCTGATACTGCTAGTATAAACGGGATAAGGGATAGAGCTCTTCTGGAAACGCTTTTTTCAACAGGACTTAGGGTATCAGAACTTGCAAAGTTAAACCGCGACACAATTAACCTGGGAAGGCGCGAATTCAGTATTGTCGGAAAAGGAGGAAAGGAAAGGGTTGTATTTTTATCCGATGCCGCAGCAGAGTGGATAAAAAAATATTTAAGTATACGCAAAGATACTTTTAAGCCCTTATTTATAAGATTTCAAGGAAAAGTGGATTTGGAAGAAAGCGGTGAATCAATGAGGCTTACCACGCGCTCTATTGAAAGAATTATAGAAAAATATGTTAAAAAAACAGGAATTTCGGTGAAGGCTACACCTCATACGCTCCGCCACTCATTTGCAACTGACTTACTCATAAACGGAGCAGATATAAGAAGTGTTCAGGAAATGCTGGGGCATTCTAATATTTCTACAACCCAGATTTATACTCATGTGACAAACAAGCACCTCAAAGATGTTCATCAGGCATTTCACTCGGGGAATAAATAACAATGTCATCCTGAATTCATTTCAGGATCTATATAGATTCCGAAACAAGTTCGGAATGACAGGGTTATTTCTTTATTTTTCTGACTTCTTTAACAAGAGTGGATAAAATTGTGGCTGTGACTGAGAGAACTATTGCCCCGAGTATTGCTGACCAGGCGCTATCTATTCCAAATCCAGGAACGATTAGTGCTGCAAAGTAAAAAAGTACTGCATTTATAACAAAAGTAAAAAGGCCGAGCGTTAAAATATTAATTGGAGCGGTTAAAATTGAAAGAATAGGTTTTATCAATGTATTTATAATTCCCATTACAATAGCTGCGAGTATTGCTTTCCCAAAACTTTCAATAAAAATTCCGGGGACAATTTTTGAAGTAATTATCAATGCAAGAGCATTAAGAAGTAGAGCTATAAATAGTGCCATAGAATAATTGTGGAATAAAAAATAATGTTCTGTCAAGCCCTAAAATATTAAATAGGTTTTCCTGCTAAGCCGTATGTCAGGAAATCCTGAAGTAGTCCGGAAAATTGAAACGGCCAGGTTAAAACGACTGCGTAAAATCCCGGGGATAAAAAAGATAGAGCCTCCCACTTATAATAAATTGCAAAGATGGTTGCAAAAAAAAGCCCAAGTATAAAATAAACTATGGCAAAATTAGTTAATAGCTTTTCTTTTTTCATTCTGCCCTGTCTTTACTTGATACCACAGTTGCAGCAGCAACTTTTTCCCCTTCCTTAGTTCGCATCAGAATTACCCCTTGGGTTTGTCTTTGTAAAGTGGGGACTTGCTTTAAGTCCATTTTTATAAGTTGACCTTTATTTGAAGTTAAAACCAGAGTATCGGTATCTTTATTAATTACCTCTGCTGTTACTATACTGCCTGTTTTAGCTGTTACTTGAGCAGCCTTGACTCCCTGTCCTCCACGCCCCTGTTTGTTCCATGCAGAAATTTTCGTTTTTTTACCCAGCCCGTTTTCCATAATAATTAAAAGTTCCTCTTCATTTTTCGCCCAGTTTAGAGATACTACTTCATCTTCTAACTTAAATTTAATCCCTCTAACTCCTGAAGTATCCCTGTGCGTAGTTTTTACCTGTTTTTCTGAAAATCTAATACTTTGACCCATTTTTGAAACAATAATCATGTCATTTTCTCCGGAAGTAGGAGTAACCCAGCCCAAAGTATCCCCTGAATCAAGTTTAATGGCCACCAAACCGTTTTTACGGATATTGGTATATTCTTCTATGGCAGTCTTTTTTACTGTTCCCTTTTTAGTGCACATTAGTAAATATCTGGTAATAGAGATTAAGTCCTCTTTAGCTTTGGTTTTGCCATAATTGACTGGTAAAACCGCAGTCACCTTTTCAGTCCCTTCAATATTAATTAAGTTAACAACAGCTTGACCTTTGGCTGCCCGCTGGCTTTCCGGGATTTCCCATACCTTAACTTGAAAAACTCTGCCTTTGTCAGTAAAAAATAAGATACTTGCGTGAGTTTCTGTATAAAAAATATGGGAAACAGCATCTGTTTCTTTAGTGGAAATTCCCATGACACCTTTTCCTCCTCTTGCCTGAGTTCTAAAGCTCATTGGAGCTTGCCTTTTAATATATCCGCCTGCAGTAATAGTTACTATTGTAGTTTCGTTGGCTACTAAATCTTCCTCATTAAACTCTCCTACCTTTTGAGAATAAACTCTAGTTCTCCGGTCATCTCCGTAGCGCTCTTTAATCTTATCCAGCTCATCTTCAATAACTTTTAAGATTTTTTCAGGAGAGATAAGTAAATCCTCAAGATTTGCGATTGTATCTCGAACCATTTTTAACTCATCTTCAATTTTTTGAATTTCCAGCGCAGCAAGGCGGCGCAGCTGCATATCCAAAATGGCAATAGCCTGAAGCTCTGAGAGTTTAAATTTCTTCATTAAATTAGTACGGGCTTCGTCTGCATCCTCGCTTTTTTTAATGGTTTCTATTACCTCGTCAATATTATCAACTGCAATTTTAAGTCCCTCTAAAATATGTTCTCGTGCTTTTGCTTCTCTAAGTTCAAACTCTGAACGTTTTCTAACAACTATTTGTCTGTGGCCTATAAATTGTTCCAAGATATGCTTTAAAGTTAAAAGCTGCGGGTTAATACCATCAACTAAGGCAACCATGTTTACGTTAAAAACGCTTTGCATTGTGGTATGCTTGTACAAATTATTTAGAACACTTTGAGGTTTGCCGTCTCGTTTTAAGTCTATTACAATTCGAACCATCTGTTTTCTGTCTGATTCGTCCCTAAGATCTGCAATCCCCTCCAGCTTTTTTTCTTTGACTAAATCCGCAATTCTTGCTATAAGCGTGGATTTATTAACCTGATAAGGTATTTCTGAAACAATGATTTGCATTTTTCCTGTTTTAGTTTCTTCTATTTCAGCTTTGGCGCGCATAACAATTCGGCCCTTACCAGTGGCATATGCTGCTAAGATTTCAGTTTTGTCATATATAGAAGCGCCTGTTGGAAAATCCGGACCCTTTATAAACTTCATTAGATCTTCAACAGATGCTTCGGATTTATAGCCTGTTGTTAGCGTTTCTTCAGTTACCTCTGTTTTTTCCGGTTCCTCACTTTTGTCATCTCGAGCGGAGTGAGAGATCTCCAGATTTGAATCTTGAGATTCCTCCCCCGATTTAATCGGGGTCGGAATGACAGGTTTTGATGATTTGGTAATCTCCTTAGCCGGGTTCTCAATCATGTAAATTAACGCATCACAAATTTCACCTAAGTTATGCGGTGGAATTTGGGTGGCCATACCAACTGCTATTCCCTGCGCGCCGTTTAAAAGTAAGTTTGGAATGACTGATGGAAGTAGAGTCGGCTCCTGAGTGGTGCCTGAATAATTATCAATAAAACCAACTGTTTCTTTATTAATATCCCGAAGTAACTCCTCCGAGATAGCTGAAAGCCTGGCTTCAGTGTACCGCATTGCAGCAGGAGAATCTCCATCTATTGACCCAAAGTTCCCTTGGCCGTCAACCAGCATATACCTCATTGAAAAGTTTTGCGCCATTCGAACCATGGCTTCATAGATAGGAGCATCCCCGTGCGGGTGAAGGTTTTTCATAACCTCTCCTACAACTGCAGCGGACTTCTGGTAACGTGAGGTATGATGCAGACCTTGCTGATGCATGGCAAAGATAATTCGGCGCTGGACTGGTTTTAACCCGTCCCTGACATCCGGAAGTGCGCGGGAGACAATAACACTCATTGCATAGTCCAAATAGGAGCGTTTCATCTCTTCTACGATTGGAGCCAGTTGAATTTTACCTATATTAGACATAAAAGTTTAGCACTAAAAAACCTGCCTGCCGGCAGGCAGAGCCCTTCGGCTTAAGAGTATTATACCTTTTTAAGAAGCTGAATAGCAAGTTAGATATAAGTGATATACTTCTTTTTATGATAAAAAAAGCCTTATCGATATTACTCATAGGCGCACCGCTTGCTTTTTTAATTATTTTCTCCATGATCCTGCAGGTTACAGTCCTTTCAAATCCTGAAATATTTACCTCATGGCTTTCACAGTTTGGTCCGTTTGTAATATTAATTTATGTTTTAGTGCAATCCCTTTCTGTAATAATTGCACCTATCGGAGGGTTTTTTATACAGGTGGCGCTTGTTGCCCTTTTTCCAAAGTGGCTTGCTTTTGTAATTTTATATTTGACAGTCACTCCCCTTTATATGATAAATTTTTATATTGCCAGAAAATATGGACGGCCGATTGTTAAAAATTTAATAGGAAGTAAAGCTTTAGAAAAAGTTGACCATCTTGCAAAGGATTTAGGGATTTCCAGCCTGATTATCTTAAAAATCTTTCAGGGAATGTATTTTGATTATATTTCTTATGCTGTTGGCTTAACACAAGTAAAAGCAAAAACTTTTATTATTGTTAATATCTTAGGCGGAATTCCGGCAACTTTTATTTCCTATTTTGTTGTAACAAGGTTTTCAAATTTTGCACTGGGGATGATATCATGGGTAATTGTTTCATACATACTTTTGGCACTTTCAATATTAATAAACCACCAAATCAAAAAACACAAAAGAATTTAAATAATGATCCTTTTTGTTGATGGTGCAAGATGAACTAATAAATCATAAGGAATAGTTTTACAAATTTTTGCAGCATTTTGGATGGAATTTTTGTATTTTGAATTATTTGAATAAACAATTACTTCTTGTCCAACTTTTGGATTTATAATTTTGGTTATATCAATTGCAGTAATGTTCATAGAAACCAACCCTAATATCGGACATTCTGCGTCATCAATTGTAACAAAGCCTTTATTGGAAAGCCTTCTGTCAACCCCATCATAATAACCAAGAGGTAATACTCCAATTGTCATTGGTTTTTGGGCAACAAAAGTTCCATCGTAGCCTACCCTATCCCCTTTTTGTAAATTTTTAATTTGAACAATCTTACTTTTAAGAGTAAGTATGGGTTTTAGGATTGGATTTGATGATATTCCATACAATGATAGTCCCACCCTTGCCATATTCTGTATTCCCACTTGGAATGTGGGAACGTAGTTTAATAAACCATCTGAATTAGCAAAATGTATCCATTTAAAATGCGTTCCATTTTTTTTACAAATCTCTAAAGCCTTTCTGAAATTTTTAACTTGAGTTTTGTTTAATGGATCTCTTTTGTCATCAGCCGATGCAAAATGAGACATTAATCCTTTAATATTAATATTGGTGAGCTTTTTAAGATGTCTAATAAAGTGGGGTAATTCAGTTAGAGGTACTCCTTCCCGATGCATGCCGGTATCTACAAATATATGAACACCGGCATGAGGTTGATATTTACTAATAGCCTCTGCCAAATCTAGTGTAGAAACAGCATAAGTAAATGGTAATTTCTTAATTTTTAAGTTCTCCGGATCAATATATCCCATTATTAAAATGGGGGTATTAACTTTAGCTTTTAAAAGTTCATAAGCCTCATAAATAGAATCCACACAAAAAAATGGGATATTCACGTTCCCACTTGACATGTGGGAATACGAATCTAATATTTTTGCGATTTCTTTAATTCCGTGTCCATAGGCATTGCTTTTTAAAACCGGAGTAATTTTTACCTTTTTGTTTATTAAAGATAAAATTCTGTAATTATGCAGCAAATTATCCCTTGAAATTTCGATTAAATTAAGGGGTTGATAAGAATCAAGTTTTAAAAATCTTCTGATTATGCTCATAATTTATTTATAATTGCTGAATTAACCAACTTTTCTACCAGTTTACGAAAACTTAATCCTGCGATCTTAGCAGCTAGAGGAAAAGAGCTGGTTGGTGTGAATCCTGGGATTGTATTTACCTCCAGAGCGTATGGTTTATCAAATGCTACTCTAAAATCAATTCTTGAATATTGTCCAAGCTTTAATAGATTATGGATTGTTGAAGCAATAGATCGAATAAGTATTCTAGTATTAGGATTCAAAGAAGGTGCATTGGGAGTTTCCTTAGAAATTCCAGAGTATTTATTTTTATAATCAAACCACTTATCTTTAGGGAGACTAATTTCTACTAAAGGAAGAGAATCATTATCTAAAATACCTGCTGTTATATCAATCCCGGGTATATAAGATTCCACAAATAATGGTCGGTTAGAACTAATTAATTTTTTGACAGCACTATTTTTCAAATCTTTATCTGAGTTTAAGATAAATACTTCTTTGGAGGATCCTCCGTCAGAAGCTTTTAAGACACTCGGGAACCCGAAACTAATTATATCTCTAGTTGTCTTGATAATTTTCCAAGGTGCAGTAGGAATTTTATTGTTTTCACAGAATCTTTTAAATGAAATTTTATACCAGCCTTTTTTAAAACCTTTCCAGTCACCTCCAACAAATGGTTTACTAGATTTAGAGAGAAATTTTTGTAGATCTCCCCCTTCCCCTTCTTCTCCATGAAGCATAGGAAAAATAACATCAAAATCCGGAATAATTTTTTTAAGTTTATGAAACCCTTTTCTAAAATCAAAAAGTTTAACTTGATGCCCATTTTCTTCTAAGGCTTTTTTTACAGCTTTTGCAGAAATCAGAGAAATTTTTCTCTCAGAAGCATTTCCTCCGGTAATCACAAGAATTTTCATTTTAAATTTAAATATCTTTCCAGTTTTTCCAGAGCCTTTTTTCTTATTGAGGTTTTTATAATTTCTTCATCATTCATTTCTGCCCAGGTTACATTATACCCTTTAGGAATAAAAATTCTGTCCCAGCCAAATCCATTATCTCCGCTTGGTTTATTGGCGATTTTTCCACTAATTTTCCCTTCAAATGTTTTGAAAGTTTTACCGTCATAAAGTCCAAATAAAACAATCGCCTCCGCAGATCTATTTTTATATCCATCAACTAGCTTGCATAACCCTTCATTCCCTAATTCAGTTAAAAACCATTTAATAAGAGGTCCTGGTAAGTTTCCAAGTGCATTAAATGCCAGTGCGGTATCCTCTATTAAAACAGGCTTTTTAATAATCTTATAAGCATCCTTAGCTTTATGTTCTACAATTTCTTCTATACTTAAAGATTGTATCTCATGAAGATCTAAAGACTTATGTTTCAAAGGTAGATCTGTAAACATCCTTAACCATTTTAATTTATCAAGGTTATCTGTTATAAAAGTTATGTTTCTCATAAGTTAAAAGTTTAGCAGTTCCTAACCTCAATTTCCATTTTTGCTGTTGTGTTATAATAAATAATATGGATGAGCGAGAAAAATCAGATTCTGGATATGAAAAAATTCAAGGAATCCTTAGAGAAGGAGCCAGAAGGTATGAAGATGATTTTTTAGTTGCAAAAAGCTCATGGGAAGAAAATTGCCAAGGGGTTGATGAAATCCTGGAAGAATATGCAAGAGAGGTTAATGGAAAAATTGAGAAATGGAGGGAAGATACGCCTTCGAGAGCATTGATTTGGAAAAAAGAACCTTGGTATCCATTGGGTTTTTCGATAAGCATGTTACTTGAAACTAAAGAAACGCCACTCTTGAAGATTTACGCAGCTTCCTGGATAGATGATAATAAAGGATTTAAGCGGTATTCTATGCAACTGGAACCTTTTGAAGCAGAAGTACCAACTTCCAGAGAATTTATTAGTGATGTAATAAAGACTTATGGACATGTTTTGCGTATTTTTAGCGGAGGCACAGAAAACCAGAGTTTAGTGGAAGAGATTACTAATTTAAAAGGTCCGGTAAATATTGGCATTCATTTTAGTCAAAGTGACCTTAGTCATTAAATATTTTTTCCACTGCCTTATTGAATCTTCTTCCTCTATCAAATTTATTCATTTGAGATCAGCTCTCCGTACAAGTATAATGTTCCATAGTATGAATTTCAATGAACTCAGGAAAAAACATAAGCAATTTATATATGAAGGGTATGAGATTAAGGAAGAAAATGGAAGTTTAAAAGTATTTTTTAATTTTCTCACAACTCCTAATATTAGATTCCAACCTAAAATTACATTTCCACATGTCAAGTGGGAAGCTAAATTTGAGAATCTTGTTTTTAACCTGGGGATGGTAGAGTTAATCAGTTACTGGAAAGCTACCTGTTCTCCAGAGATTGTCATAAAAGCTGGTCATCTGAATGATGAACAAATTAAATGGTGGAAAGATTTACTTATAAAAGGCTTAGGTGAATTTTTTTATAAAAACCAGATTGATTTTACTCATCCTGAATTGGTGGATATTGTTTGTCATCCTGAACCCGCCAAAGGCGAGGCTCGCTCCTTTCAGGAGCGGCTTGATTCAGGATCTATAAAAAAGATGCCGAAACAAGTTTGGTATGACACTGAGCTTAAAGATAGAAATTTAATTTTGGTTGGAGGAGGTAAAGATTCTGCAGTTACCATGGAAACTCTCAGGATGAGTGAAAAAGATTTTAACTGTTTAATGTTAAATCCAACTCAAGCAGCCCGGGATATGGTTGAAGCTGGAGGATGTAAGAATTCAATTATTGTCAGCCGTACTATAGATCCAAAGCTTTTGGAATTAAATAAACAAGGATATTTAAATGGGCATACCCCCTTTTCTGCATATTTAGCCTTTTTATCTACTCTGGCAGCAGTCTTATATGATTACAAAAATATTGTTGTCTCCAATGAAGCCAGCTCCAATGAGGGTAATGTTGAATACCATGGACAAATTATTAACCACCAATATTCCAAAAGTTTTGAATTTGAAGAAAAATTTCGTGATTATTCTAAAAAATATTTGTCTTCAGAGACAAATTATTACTCTTATTTAAGAAGCCAAAATGAGCTGGAAATAGCCAGACAATTTTCCAAACTGGAAAAATATCACCAGATTTTCAGAAGTTGTAATGTTGGCTCCAAAGCTGGAATTTGGTGTGGAGAGTGTTCTAAATGCTTATTTGCCTACATAATTTTGTTCCCGTTTTTAGGTAACCAACTCAAGGAAATTTTTGGAAAGGATTTACTGGACGATGAAAAATTGACACCAATAATGGAAGAACTATTACAACTTCCGGGAAAATTTAAACCATTTGAATGTGTTGGTACTAAAGAAGAGATTGAGTACGTTATGCTACTTTGCATTCTAAAATTAAAAGGTAAAAATTTACCCTATCTTCTCAAAAAATTTAAAAATAGAATTTCGGTTCTGATATTAGGAATGGGTCGTGAAGGACAATCCGTTATGCACTTCTTAAAAAAATACGTCCCGGATATAAAAATCGGAACTGCTGATCAAAAAAATGACAAAAATTACTTAAACAATTTAATAAACTATGATGTCATAATAAAATCTCCAGGTATCCCCTACCTTCCGGAAATTTTGAGAGCCAAAGAAAACGGCAAAATTATATCTTCTGTAACCCAGATATTCTTTGATTTATTTAAAGGCAAAATTACTGGGGTCACTGGTACTAAAGGTAAAAGTACTACTGCCTCATTAATATATGGAGTCTTAAAGTCAGGTGGTTTGGATGTCTATTTGGCGGGAAATATTGGTAAACCAGCACTGGATTTATTAGAAAAGACTAATGAAAACTCAATTGTTGTTTATGAGCTTTCTTCGTTTCAACTAGCTGACTTACAAAAAAGTCCGCATATTGCAGTGATTACTAATATTTATCCAGACCATTTAGATTATCATGGCAGTTTTGAAAATTATAAAACATCTAAAGAAAATATTGGCAGATTTCAAACTAAGAAAGATATACTTATTTCTAATAAAGATGGAGTTGAAGCAGCCAAAGTGGTGGGAAGATTGTTTAAAATACCAGAGAGCAAAATAAATGAGGCAATTAAAAATTTTAAACAGCTTCCTCACAGGTTAGAGTTTATTGCTGAAAAAAAAGGAATTAGATTTTATAATGATTCACTTGCAACAAATCCTCATGCTACTATGTATGGACTAAAAATCTTAGGAAGTGAAGTTGAGACTTTAATTATTGGAGGGTATGATCGTGGAGTTGATTATTCAGTTTTGGGACCAGTAATTGCAAAATCAAAAATAAAAATATTAATTCTTTTTCCTGTTACAGGAGAAAGAATCTGGCAAGCCTTGCGTCATTCCGGACTTGATCCGGAATCTATTAAGAAATTTGATGTAACTTCCATGGAAGAAGCAGTTAAAATAGCCTTTGATTTCACCTCTTCTGGAAAAATTTGTTTACTCTCCCCTGCTTCAGCCAGCTTTAACATGTTTAAGGATTATGCAGATAGGGGTGACCAATTTAAGAAACTTGTGAAGGAATTTTAACTCTTTGCATTTTAAATGTTCCAAGATGGGCATAAATATGTCCTTGCCGCTCTACCTCAGTTAATGCATATAAGGCATCCTTAAATTTAGGGATAGTTTTAAAGCCATTTTGTAATAAATCAGAAACCGGTGCATGAGCTACGCCATATGAACCTTTAACTGATTTTCCAAGTAAAATAAATTCAGTACTTACTATTCCAACTTCCACCACTATAATAAAATTCTTTTCGTCTTCTAATGCATAAATTTCTTTTTCAGATCTTTCGGCTATTTTTAATTTAACATGTCCTATGCTACGTCTTTTAAATATTCTTCTGGCTCTTAGTTCATTTAAAGAGGTCTGAATTTGGTCTAATTCTGTAAAAGGAATCAGATTATTAGTAGTGAAATTTTCATATGAATATTCTATTTCAGAATTTGTTTTGGGTCCAAATAAGATATCCCGTCTAGGAGGTTCTATGTATCTTGCTATGCAAACAAAACCCTCTATAGATCTCATTTAATTAAATTCCTGGCCATTTGGTCAATATCCCCGGCTCCCATGAAAAATATTATATCTCCCGGGCGGACTTCTTTATCCAATACCACCTTTAACTCTTCAACGCCTGACAGATAATCTACTTTATTACTGTCAACTGCATCCACGAGTTCCTGACTTTTTACAAGGCTAGTATCTGCTTCCCTGGATGGATATATATCCAAAATTAAGGCTTGATTTGCTGGAATGTTTTTAAAAACACTCACAAATTCTTTAAATAAAGCTTTAGTTCTACTAAACATATGAGGTTGAAAAATAAGCCAAATATACTGGTTTGGGAATTTTTCCCGGGCTGCCTGCATAGTAGTTTTTACCTCTGTTGGATGGTGTCCAAAATCGCTGTACACTTTCCTCCCCTTGTAAGTTCCTAAATACTCAAATCTCCTACTAACTCCGGTAAAGTTTGATAAAGAGTTTCTAATAATTGTAGGATCGATTCCTAAAAGAAGCCCAACCTGAAAAGCTGCTTTTGCGTTTAGTATATTAAATTCTCCTGGAATTTTCAGTGAAATATTAAGCTCATGTTTAGTGTAATCAATTGCATTTACACTAGAGCTCTTCATAACATCTTTTAATATCTCGGCAACATTGGGATCAGAAACATTTCCTATAATAGTTTTTCTGGTACCTAGTAAGAACTTTTCAAAACTATCCATAATTGCACTTAAATCTTTAAAATATTCCGGATGATCCATTTCTATGTTTGTTACTATAGCAATGTCAGGTTTATAATTTAAAAAGTTATCATAGGCTTCATCTGCTTCGATTACAAAAATTCCTTTGTCATCCCCACCATCGTCATTCCGGACTTGCCGCCCTTTAGGGCGAGCCTCGACTCTGTCGGGATTCGGAATCTCCTGAGATCCTGAAACAAGTTCAGGATGACGGACAGGGATTCTAAAATTTGTTCCCCACTCTGGAAGTATTGCTCCCAGTAATACTGTTGGATCAAGCCCCGCATCTTCTAAAACCTTGGCTACCATAGCAGTAGTTGTAGATTTTCCATGAGTTCCCGTTACTGCAATGACAAATTTGTCTTTTAGCAAATATTTTCCAACAAATTCTTGCCAGGTTATTACCTCAATTCCACTCTTCTTTGCTGTTTCCACTTCGTCATTTCCTGGATCAAATGAAAAAACTGCTGGAGTTACAGCTAATACATCTACCCTGCAACTTCGGGAGTCGCAACCTAAATGTTTTGGGTTATGCCCTTCTAGGGATAAATCACAACCAGAAACCCCAAATCCATAAGCTTTTGCAATAGCAGCAGCAGCTGAAGCTCCGCTTCCAGCTATTCCCATAAAATGTACTCTCATCTACCCTCCATCAATTTGTTTGCTCTTTCTAAATCTTTTGGAGTATTTATCCCAACCCACTCATTTGGATCCTTAAGTTCAAAAAGTCCAACCGGAGTACCTTCATCATGTGCTATATTTAATATTTCGGTTAAACGGTATTCGTTTTTGTCGTTATTGTTCTCAATTTTGTTTATGTGACTGTCCAGCCAAATTTTATCAAATAAATATACACCGCAGTTTACCTCGTCTGAGTTTAACCCGGATTTTTCATATTCCCAAACTTCCATAGTTTTTTCAAAATTGCCGCTGGAATCTCTGATAATTCTTCCCACATTCTCTGATTGTGGTTTATTTGTTGTTACGATAGAAATCTCCCTAGGTGTCGTACCTGTTCCACCTCCCAGGTGGAAAGCTATAAATTGTCTTAGAGTATCAACCTTGTAAAATGCAGAGTCATCACCATGTAAAATCATTACAATATCTGTATTTTCAGAAACTTTACTGAGCCCGGTTTTAACTGCGTCCCCTGTTCCACCCTGAGGATTCTCTTGAAAGGCAAACTGGCATTTATGGTCAATACAGGTTTTAACTTCATCTGCACCATATCCGACAACTAAAATTATTTCACTTACCCCTAGCTGGTTTAGGGTTTTTAGAGTATATTCAATCATTGGCTTACCGCCAATTTCATGTAAAACCTTAGGACGGTCGGAATTCATCCTGGTCCCCTTCCCTGCAGCTAAAACAATAGCAGAAATATTTTTAGACATGGAGATATTATATAACTGTAACCGCATCATTGCGAGCGAATGAAGAGAGTGCGGTAATCTATTTGAATGTTTTTGGAATCTTCTGAAGAATTTCTAATGTGTATATCCCATTATTAAATGGATCTTGATCTGTAACAGGTGTATTAGCGTTTTTCTGGTTTCCAAGCAATTTTTTTAACATAGCATTCTCTGTTTTGAGTCTTAATAGTCCAGCCTTTAAACGGCTATTCTCCGTTTTTAAACCTGTTAATTGGTCTTCCCCCTTGTGTTATTCTACGTTGAAGCCTCTCAGTGTTAAGTTCCTGATTTGCGTCCGTAACCCTTTGACGATTTAATTCTGAAGAATACCTTTCCATAATACAAATAATTATAGGGCATTATTGACAAAATGTTCAAATATCTAAAATTGCCTGTTTTGCATGAGTTTGGATGAAGCGTTTGCGCGGCGGGACTTCATCTCCCATTAGCATTGTGAATATTTCATCAGCTCCCTCTGCATCTTCAATAGTAACCTGTTTCATGACTCTTTTCTCAGGATCCATTGTTGTCTCCCAAAGCTGATCCGGATTCATTTCTCCGAGTCCTTTATAACGGGAAATTATAATACCTGGAGTTTTCTTAAGTTGTTCATCAGATATAACATTGTCATCTTGAGGCGTAGCCGAAAGATCTCCAGATTCTGAATCTTGAGATTCCTCGCTATCGCTCGGAATGACAGGAACAGCTACTTTGCCTCCGCGTATCCTGGCTAAAATAACATCTCTTTCACTATCCGAATACGCATAATTTATTTCCTTCCCTTTTTGGATTTTAAAAAGCGGCGGCTGGGCAATATATACATATCCGCGGCTTAAAACCTCTGGTAAATATCTGTAAAGAAAAGTTAAAAGCAAAGTTCTGATATGGGCTCCATCTACATCAGCATCTGTCATTAAGATAATTCTGTGATAGCGTACCTTTTCATAGTTTGCTGTTTCTCCTATTCCGGTACCAAGTGCTATAACAAGAGCCCTAATTTCTTCAAATTCTAAAACTTTATCCAAACGTGCCCTTTCTGTATTAAGTATTTTTCCCCGAAGCGGCAAAATTGCCTGAAATTTTCTATCCCTTCCCTGTTTTGCAGATCCGCCGGCACTGTCACCTTCTACTATATATAGTTCACTTTCTGCCGGATCCCGTTCCTGGCAATCTGCCAGCTTTCCCGGAAGAGTCATTCCCTCCAGCGCTCCTTTTCGGATTACTGCATCTTTTGCAGCCCGTGCAGCAGCCCTTGAACGCGCAGCTAAAATAACTTTTTCTATAATCTTTCTGGCATCAGAGGGGTTTTCTTCAAAATATGTTTCAAGCCCTTCCCTTACAACGTTATTTACAATTGGCTGAACCTCTGCATTTCCCAGCTTTTCTTTAGTCTGGGATTCGAATTGAATTTGTTCAGAATCCATTTTTATGGAAATTACACAAGTTAGTCCTTCTTTTACATCCTCCCCTGTTAAGTTCTCATCTTTTTCTTTCAAAGCCTCGATCTTTCTTGCATAATCATTTATGGCTCGGGTTAGTGCAATTCTAAATCCTGTTACATGGGATCCCCCTTCTGTGGTAGGTACAACGTTTGCAAAACTTTCAAGATTTTCATTAAAGCCGTCATTGTATTGGATTGCAACTTCGACATCAACTTTGTCCCAGACTTTGTGAATAATAATAGGGCTGGGATGGATTAGAGCCTTATTTTTATTAAGGTGGGTGATTAGAGTCGCGATCCCGTTTTCAAAAAAGAAATGGCGCTCGTCCCCTGTTCTTTGGTCAAATAGATGGAATGAAATGCCGGAAACAAGATATGCAACCTGTTTGAGTTGTTTCTCAAGCCTTTCAAAATCCGGCTCGACGGTTGAGAAAATTGTTTTGTCAGCTAAAAATGTAACTTTGGTTCCTGTTTTAGATTTCCAGTCAAATTGGTTTATAGTAGATTGTTTATTGTTTATAGTAAGTTCAGAAACAGGAGATTTTGGTTTTCCCTGGTGATATTCCTGGAAATACTCTTTTCCATCCCGGCGTACTTCTGCACGTAAATAATCAGAAAGTGCATTTACTGCGGAAACTCCAACTCCGTGCAGCCCTGTTGAGACTTTATAACCGCCTTCCCCGAATTTTCCTCCGGCGTGCAGTATTGTCATAATAACTTCTAAGGTGGACTTTCCAACTTTCGGGTGAACTTCTACCGGGATTCCCCTTCCGTCATCTGCTACAGTAATATAATTATTTTCATGTAAGACTACCCAGATATTTTTAGCATAGCCGGCTAAAGCTTCATCAACACCGTTATCAACAACTTCTTTTATTAAGTGATGAAGGCCGCGAAGATCTGTTGAGCCAATATACATCCCCGGTCTTTTTCTTACCGGCTCAAGACCTTCTAAAACCTGAATCTGATCTGCTGAATAACTGTTATCTTTTGCCATTTGAGTGTCGTTAGTGTACCACAACTAGAAACTTTGTGCAAACGGTAATAAAGAGTTTATATTGCTAGGGTAAACTAAACTATCTATTTTTCAGCTGGATTCAATAATTCCCCAACTGGTCCTTTGAACGAAAGCATTGGATCTCCCAAGGCGTCTACTATTTCCCAGGCAAGGTTAGGGTTAAATTCTTTCCTATAAATTAAATCAACGGCTTTTGAGATGTTCACTCTATTTAAGTTCACTCTGACCTTTTTTACAGTTCCCTGCCCGGGTTTGTTTTCATAGAGGTGTTCTTGTTCAACAGTCAAAATGCTATGATCAGAGGTAGATGAAAAAATTTTATATGCCTGTTCACCGTAATCGCTGATAACATTGATTGTACCCTCGCTCGGCTGGTTGAATCGAAATCTTGGATGGTAAGTAAGTATTTGTGCTCTATAAAATCCCCCCCCTAAATAATCCACATAGTTTTAGTCTTGGGGAAATAATTTTTCGACCCTGAGAATCAATTAAAAATGCATCTTCCAGTTCAATATATTCAGGTTCTTGTTTAGGATTTGAGTCATTGTAAACTATTGTTGCTAATTTATTGAAATGATCGTCTTCTTGCGGAAAAAAATTACCTAGATCAAAGAATAGTATTCTATACTCTGGTACTGTTTTTATTCGGTATCTACCCTTCCTCTCTATAACTTCATAAAAGATACTCCGGGCAGATACTACTCTCTTTGTATCCCCCGGGAGGGTTATTCTGATGTCTGGGGTAGGAATTTATTGGTCTATTTAAATCCATAATACTTCGGGCACAAACCACCTTGTTATTTGAATCAAAATAATACAACATTTCCCAGACTTGGTCATTAAAGGGAAACAGCTTATATGTTTGACGCAGAAGTCCTCTGGTTTCATCTACCTCTACGGTCTTTAAGTCAACAACAGGAAGGGTATCGGTCATACCTTTCCAGCCTTCTGGTATTTCTAACTCTTTTGGTTCCATTAGTAAGTATTATATCAAAATATCCCATAATTGCAAAAACCTAGGATTTTTTAGCAATCAGAATTAAATATTCTAGAATTGGATTGTGGTATACTTTGCCGGAATGAGACCTTTACTAAAGCTAAATAGAGATCAGTTATTCAAGATGTCAGATATCTTTTCTGACACGGGACTAGTGGCTTTAGCAACAGTTGTAATTCCCTCAGTAATTGACAAAATAGATCCATTTAAGTTAGTATTAGGATTAGTTGTAACAATTTTTTGTTGGGTAGTTAGTTTAGTATTAAGAAAATAACATTTATGGATCCATTAATTGTTTTTTACATCGTTGTTATCATTGCAGGTTTGGTTGTTTTATGGCTGGTTTACCCTAGTCTAGATAAAAAACATCGTAATTAGCTTACTCTTTAAATCTTTGGTATGACCAGCATTAAATATTCCAAAATTGCACGGATGTTAACATTTTGTGCTTCCCACTCTTCTGCCTGTAGAAGTTCTTTTAAGAAATCCTTCAGTTCCTTTTCTGAGACATTTATATCACGATCGTGATACTTTTGTCCCTGTTCCATAATCAATTTATCTCTATAAAAATGGATTAAAGCATTTAAAAATTCTTGCTTTTCTTTTAAGTTTCCAATATATTCAAAGCGCTCCTCTAAGGTGGAATTTAAAAGGTTTTTCATGTCCTCCGCATATCTGTCATTCTGAGCCGAAGGCGAAGAATATATACCCTTCGCGGAGTTTACCCCGCCATCGGCGGGGCTCAGGGTGATAGAAGAGGGATGCAGTGTGATAATTTGACAGCGTGATAATATAGTGGGTAAAAGTTTATCTTCAGACGGAGTACCTAAAATAAGAACTGCATTCTCCGGCGGCTCTTCCAGAGTTTTAAGAAGCGCATTTTGTGCTTCGATTGTAAGATCAGATGAGTCTTCAAGAATAACAACCTTACCCTTTAATTTATAAGGTTTCAATAAAAAATGCTTTTTTATTTGTTTTGCCTGCTCAATTCCAAGCTTTGAACCGTTAGGGAAATATAGAACATCAGGGTGATCAGGTGAAATTTCTTCTTCTGATAGCATCTGATTTATCTTATTTACCCTTAAATTAAGGTACGGTGAAATAAGCAGTCTTGCAATCACATGGAAATTCTAACATAATAAGGGTATGCCGCAAACTGCCCAGGTTCAGTTTCAAAATACTGCCCTTTCTTCAAGCGAAACAATTGAGGATATTTTATTTAAGCAGGGAGTTTTAAGCAAAGAACAACTTTCGTCAGTTAAACTCGAAAGCATAAATACCGGATCTCCGTCAGAAAAAATTATTCTTGACCATAACATTGCTCCTCCAGATCGGGTGGCAGCTGCAAGAGCTGAGTTATTACACGTTCCTTTTATGAAACTTGAAGGAAAAGCAATTCCTACGGATATTTTAAATCTTATACCAGAACCTGTTGCAAGAAGATATAAACTTATTCCTTTTGACCGCCAGAAAGACCAGCTTCTGGTAGCTTTGGAAGATCCTATGGATTTACAGATAATCCAGTTTATAGAGAAGAAAAGCGGTATGAGAATAAAGCCTTTCCTTAGTTTGCCGGAGGATATTTTAAAAGAAATTAATGACCAGTATGCCCAAAATTTAACAACTGATGTTACCTCGGCACTTAGGGAAGCTGAGCAGATAAAGCCTCAAGAAACTGATGAAGCTCCTGAGGTAATACACGAAGCACCTGTTACAAATATTATTAACCAGCTTTTAGAATATGCAGTTAAAACAAAAGCGTCTGATATACACATAGAACCCCAGGAAGACCGTACAAGGGTTAGATTTAGAATTGACGGGATTTTGCATGAAAAAATAATACTCCCCAAAGGAGTACATGACTCTTTAATTTCAAGAGTAAAAATTATGTCAGTCTTAAAAATTGATGAAAGAAGATTGCCTCAAGACGGAAGATTTACATTCACTTTTGGAAGAGAAGAGGTTGACCTTCGTGTATCTACTGTGCCCACGGTTTACGGGGAGAAAGTAGTTTTGAGGCTTCTTCCAAAATCCTCTGCTGCTCCAACAATGCAGGAATTGGGTCTTCGCGGAATAAGTTTAAAAAATCTGGAAACTCAGCTTTTAAGGACACACGGTATTGTTTTAATTTGCGGTCCAACTGGTTCAGGTAAAACTACAACGCTGTATTCAATTTTGACAAAAATTTCAACAACAAGGATAAATGTTTTAACAATTGAAGACCCTGTTGAGTACCAGATTCCGGGAGTAAATCAGGTTCAGGCAAATCCGGCGATTGGATTAACATTTGCATCAGCTCTCCGCTCATTCCTCCGCCAGGATCCAAATACAATAATGGTCGGAGAGATTCGTGATACGGAAACTGCAGATTTAGCAATACAAGCTGCGCTAACCGGGCACCAGGTTTTTTCGACTTTACATACAAATACTGCATCCGGAGCTCTGCCAAGACTCCTGGATATGGGTGCTGAACCTTTTCTTCTGGCATCATCAGTGAGCGCAATAGTTGGTCAAAGGGTTGTAAGGAAAATTTGTGAAAACTGTAAGTTAAGTTTTGAAGCTCCGGAGGAAGTTGCAGGGAACCTTAAACAGGTACTTGGAAATTTATTGCCTACAATCGCCAAAGGCGGTTCTATTAAACTTTTTAAAGGTAAAGGTTGCGGACAGTGTGGGAATGCAGGGTATTTAGGGCGAATTGGAATTTTTGAGGTGCTGGTTGTTTCTGAAAAAATTTCAAGGGAAATACTTGACCGTGTAACAGCCCAGGAAATTGAAACAACTTCAAGAACAGAGGGCATGATTACTATGAAACAGGATGGATACTTAAAGGTTTTGGAAGGGATAACAACACTTGAGGAAGTGTTAAGGGTAGCACAGGATTAAACCATGACAATACAGCAGCTTTTAGAATTAACAATAGTTAGAAGTGCCTCAGATTTGCATCTTGTGGCTGGCTTTTTCCCTCTGCTTCGGGTTAACGGGGAGCTTTTTCCTGTGCCTGGTGAAGAAATTATTACTCCTTCCCGGGTTGAAGAGTTCATAAATCATTTAGCAAATCAGGATCAGGCTAAAATTTTCAAAGATACAAAAGAGCTTGATTTTTCATTTGATTTTCAGGAAAAAGGGAGATTTAGAATTAATCTTTACTACCAAAAAGGGAATCCTGCCGTTTCACTCCGGTTAATACCTCCAACAATAAAGAGCTTTGATGATTTGGGGCTTCCGAAAATAATAGGAAAGCTTTCAGATTTAAAACAGGGCTTTATACTTGTCACAGGACCCACAGGTCATGGTAAATCTACAACTATAGCGTCTCTTATTAATAGAATTAATCAGTCAAGGGCTGTTCATGTTATTACAATTGAGGATCCGATAGAATATGTATACCCTCCCGGAAAAGCTTTAATATCTCAGAGGGAAATTCTTTCAGATACTAAAGGGTGGAATAATGCGCTGCGTGCTGTACTCAGGGAAGATCCGGATGTTGTTTTAATCGGTGAAATGCGGGACCTTGAAACAATTGCATCAGCTATGACAATTGCAGAAACCGGGCATCTGGTTTTTGCAACTCTTCACACAAATTCCGCTTCCCAAAGTATTGACCGGATTATTGATATTTTTCCGCAGCACCAGCAGCCCCAGATTAGAATTCAGCTTGCATCAACCCTGGAAGCGATAATTTCCCAAAGGCTAATTTCTACAATAAATCCTGGAAGGGTTCCTGCCGTAGAGCTGCTTTTTACAACGCCGGCTGTACGGAATATGATTCGCGAGGCAAAAACCTATCTTATCGATAATTTAATTCAAACTTCAGCTGAACTTGGTATGGTCAACCTTGAAAGTTCGCTTGCGAGCCTTGTAAAAAATGGAAAAATAACTTCAGAAGTTGCTTTAAAATATGCTCTTCGACCGGAACTTTTGAGTAAACTATTAGTATAATTTAATGGCAAATTTCACATATGAGCTAAAGCTCTAAATAAAATTTATGGCAAATTTCATTTATAAAGCAAAAGATATTACCGGTGAGTTGCATGAAGGTGAAATGGAGTCTTCTAATGAGCACAGTGCACTAGCTCTTCTTAGGAAAAAAGGTCTAATTGTAATTTCAGTAAAAACCAAAGGTTCTTCAAGGTTTGATTTACTTAGTAAAATTTTATACAGAGTTGGGTTTAACGAAATAGTAACAATGACAAGGCAGCTTGCAACAATGGTATCTGCGGGTTTAGTTCTTTCTGAAGCTATTGATATACTTGAAGAACAGCAGGAGAACAAGAAATTAAAGGAAATATTAATTGAAATTTCCAGGGATTTAAAAGGGGGTTTAACCCTTTCCGGTGCAATGGGCAGGCATGATATATTTTCACAGCTCTTTATAAATTTAATAAAAGCTGGTGAAACTTCCGGAAAGTTAGATACAGTTTTACTTAAAATGGCTGACAGCCTTGAAAAAGATAGAGAATTTCGGGCAAAAATTAAAGGGGCACTTATTTATCCTGCTGTGGTTATTATAATGATGGTCATCGTAATAATTATAATGATGACTTTTGTTATTCCAAGGCTTACATCGCTGTACCGCGAATCTACGCTTGATCTGCCTCTTCCTACGAAGATTCTTATTGCAACTTCTGATGCATTTATAAATTACTGGTGGGTAATGTTGATTGGTTCGATCGGGGCTGCAATAGGCCTTAGAAGATGGATTCACACTCCGGATGGAAAGCTGCGTTTTGATCAGTTTGTATTAAAATTGCCTATTATTGGAAAAATTTTAACTAATGTAACTCTAACAAATTTTAATAGAACATTCGGACTCCTGACAACTGCCGGGATTCCTCTTTTGGAGTCTATAAGTATTGTGCAGGATTTAACAAGTAATTCAGTATTTCGAAACGCTTTAAAGTCTGCCTACACAGGTGTTGAAAGGGGTTTAAGCTTTTCTGCGCAGCTGATAGCACTTCCTGTTTTTCCAAGAATTGTAGGGCAAATGGTAAGAGTTGGGGAAGAAACCGGAAAACTTGATGAAATTTTTGCAAAACTTGCAGATTATTTCGAATCTGAATCAGATCATATGGTTAAGAATTTAACTGTTGCGATCGAGCCGATAATTTTGGTAGTACTCGGTATTGGAGTTGCATTTTTGGTTATATCAATAATTTTGCCGATATATAAGCTCACAACTTCGTTCTGAGCTTGCGATTGCTTTGCAATCTTAAATTGACAACGTCATTCTAAAATGATCTCTTGACGAGTAGTTGCCTACTATGTCTACAATATATAAAGAGAGATAAAATATTTTTTGAAGGAGGTGAGAAAGTTTGAAAAAAACTGCCCTAAAAAAAACAAATGGTTTTACGCTTGTGGAACTACTTGTTGTAATTGCAATTATTGCCATTTTGGCAGCAGTTGTTGTACTTATTATTAATCCGCTGGAATTAACAAGAAGGGGTCGTGATAGTGCCCGGTTAACAGATCTTGCAAATCTTCAGCAGGCGATTAATGTAGCTGTACAGGAATCAACTGATTCTGCTCAGGAAGTGCTTTGTAAAGGCGAGGCAGCTGCAACTTGTGCAGCTAAAAGTAATGTTGCTTCAAGAGTTGCTAATGGATCAGGTTGGGTAAAAGTTGACTTAAGTACTCAGCAAGCAGTATCCGTGCCAACTTTACCGGTTGATCCAAGTAATGGAGGAACCTACCATTATGTTTATTGTGCGGATACATCTGGCGGCGGAGCAAAGTGGGAAATTTTTGCAGAGTTAGAATCTGCCCAGCAGCTTCCTAAAGAAGGAACTGATGGAGGTAATGATAACGCCAAGTACGAGATTGGATCTGATTTGACACTTGATGCTTCAGTTTCCGGATGTGCTTATTAAAAAGTTTACAGTCATCAGTCATCAGTCGTCAGACTGAAAGATTGTCTGATAGCTGATGGCTGAAAGCTGAAGACTTATGATAATTTTCGGTTTTATTTTAGGAATAGTACTTGGAAGTTTTACAAAGGCGCTGGCTGACCGAAGCCTTAAAGGTAAATCATTTTTTGGAAGGTCGTATTGTCCGGATTGTAAACATACTCTCTCATGGTACGACCTTCCTCCTTTAGTATCGTTCATACTCCTTAAGGGCAAATGTAGATATTGCCGCAGGAAGATTTCTCCTGAGTATATTCTGGTAGAGCTGGTAATGGGGATATTAATAGCATTTCTTTTTTATCAGTCCTCACCCGTCGTCATTGCGAGTCCCGCCATAGGCGGGACGTGGCAATCTTTATTTTTTAATTATGAACTAGTTAAACTAATCTTTGATCTTATATTTAAAACCTTCTTTATCACAGTTTTAGTTTCCGTTACACTAACCGATTTTAAAAGAACCTTAATTCCTGACAGGATTATTATTCCGGGCATTTGGATAGCAATAGCATCACTTGCCGCCTTTACTATATATAGGGTAGGATATCTTTACTGGTATCTAAACCAGTCTTCAATAGGTAAACTTCTTCTCCCTCCGGCAAGTGACTATTTTACAAGACACTCATTTTATGCGCTGCAGGATTTACTCCTCGGCGGCGTACTTACCGGAGCCGGGATTGCAGGTTTTTTCTTAAGTTTAATAATTATTACGAAGGGAAGAGGAATGGGCGGAGGGGATGTTAAACTTGGGGCTTTTATGGGTTTGGGGCTCGGATTTCCCGGAGGAATTCTTGCAACAGTTTTGGCATTTTTAACCGGTGCAGTTTCAGCAGTCTTCCTTATAATAATTAAAAAGAAAAAATTTGGTGAAAATATTCCCTTTGGACCATTTCTGGTTCTGGGATCTTTGATAACACTTTTTTGGGGACAGGAAATTATTAAATGGTACTTACAACTTTCAAGTTAGCTTCAAAATGGGGTATTGACAAGCCTTTTCCTTTATGCAAATAATAATATATAACCTAAAAAAAGTTATGAAAAAACAACTGCCCAATATTTCAAATAATAAAAAAGGTTTCACACTTATAGAACTTCTGGTAGTAATTGCAATCATTGCAATTCTCGCAACAATCGGCGCTGCTATATTCTCTGGAGTCCAATCAAGAGCCAGAGATGGCAGAAGACAAGCAGATATTTCAGCGATTGCTAAAGCTTTGGAAGCAAATAAGGTGAGTGGTTCTGTTAGCTATCCGGTAATTGCAGCGGCATGGTTTGCAGGTAGTGTGATTCCGACAGAACCAGCAGGATATACACCCCAGTATTCAATAGTTTATTCAACAACTCAGGGTACTGTTGCTACCAAACCCACTGTTTGGGCAAATACATCTGCTAATCCAACTGCACCGGCCTGCTGTACAGGCAATTCAACAACTGTAGCGGCAGGTGTGCCTTCAGTAGGAACAGATTACTCTTTTCAGGTTTGTGTGCTGTTAGAAAATGGTACTGCTCCAAACATCTTCTGTGTACCTAATCAGCAATAATACTTCGATTCACTACGATCTTCAGTACTTATCAGTTTACCATTCTTCCTACTTGCACAACTTCAATCTTTCATGTAACAATTAAGTTAATGCACACATATGATAATCGTCATCATGAACCCGCCAAAGGCGAGGCTCGCTCCTTTCAGGAGCGGCTTGATTCAGGATCTACAAGAGGGATTCCGAAACTAGTTCGGAATGACAATGGAGGGTTTGGTTTTACCCTGATAGAGCTTCTTGTAACCATTAGTATAATTTCTATCCTGACTATTATTGGCATGGTTAGTTATCAGGTAGTCTTGAAAAACGGAAGGGATGCAAAAAGGCAGGCTGATTTTAAAATTATTCAATCCTCTTTGGAACAATATCACTCGGACCAGTTTTTCTATCCATCAGGAATCCTAACATGGGGTAGTTCATTAACAAGCAGCACTGGTAATCCCAGTCCGCCATCCCCGGTTAAAACCTACCTGAATACAATTCCAACAGACCCCATTGCAAACCCGCAATACAATTATGTAGCTTCACCCTCCGGGTGTAATAATTCAGCTTTAAACAGATGCGTTAGTTATTGCCTCTATGCGAGAGTGGAGAATTTTACTCCTACGGATACTTTATGTGTAAATGATTCGACCAGGACTTTGGAAATCACACCACCATGAATTTAGAATTATGAATTATGAATTATGGGTGAAAAACTTAAAAAAGCTTTATTCTTTATTCTTATCGCTTAATTCTAGCGCATTCACCTTAATCGAACTTCTTGTAGTAATTGCAATACTTTCTGTAATCGGGGTGATGTCTTTTGCAAATTACGGAAATTTAAAAAAAGATCAGGATTTAAAAGCCGCGGCGTCAAATCTGCAAAGTTTTATAAGGCTTGCGCAATCCAACTCAACTGCAAGGCTTAAATGCGGAAATGATACAACAGGTTCAGGAGCTAATTGGATTGTAGAATTTAAGATAGATAAGATAAGTGTAGAACTGAAATGTCAAATTCCGGCAGACCCTCTCCCCGCGCCTATCTCTATACAGACTCTTATATTTAATCAAAGCATAACTGTAGATACAATAACCGGTGACCTTGGCTGCAGCGCCGGCTTTCCGGTTACTGTTGCCTACTCCCCCCTGTACGGCGGAGTAAGCTTTACTGATCAGGGAGTACCAAATTGCAATAACAGTTCAAAGCTTAGCATTAATTTAAAAGATGATGAAGGTAATATGAGATTTGTAGTTGTAAATAAAGGAGGAAGTGTTGAGATCGGTGAGGGGGGGTAACTATTCCTCCTCCTTCCCCAACCCCGACTCCTCCGGGCCCAACCCCTACTCCCTCTCCCACATCTGGTCCAACCCCTACCCCTACTCCAGCTTGCTCACCTGGGACACAAACTTTTGTAGTAGCTGCCAGCGGTGATGATGGTAATGTAAATCGAGAAGGTGCAACCTATCCTCCTCTCGAAGGTGTATCTGTTGTTCCAACGGGCTCTGTGGGTGCGGAACGCTCTGCCTATCCTGGCCCTCTTTATTACATACAGAACGGAATGGTAAGATGGAATACTTCTTCCATACCAGATAGCGCATCTATTACCGGTGCAACCTTCACAGGTTTTGTAACTATAAAAGGCGATGCTGATAACAGATCCCTAACAGCAGATTGGTATACTGCCTGGCCAATAGACACCGCTGATTACTCTGCAACTCCCCAAATAAGTGCTATCACAGGTTTTGATATTACATCAATTGTTTTAAATGCAAACAATGCTTTTGTACTTCAAAATGCTGCCACCAATGTATCTAAAACAGATTATACAGGTCTTCGATTCCATATAAGCGGAGGGCAACCACTTGGAGGGAACAGCGTTTTAATGACAACATTTGACAGCGGTCCTAGTAACAGACCAACCTTAAGCGTCTCCTATACCTGTCCTTAATTTTAGTTGCTATTTCCCAAAATTTCTTTTACTTGATCTTTATAGATGGTTTATCTACAATTGATTTAAGGTGTTTAATTCTGCCCGAATGAAAAATCAGATTAACAGTTCCGGTCAAACTCTACTTGAAGTTATAGTTGTTATTGCGGTTGGTATAATAATTGTAGGGGTTTTAGTTTTTGCAACAATTTTTTCTTTAAGAAACGCAAACTCTGCGAAAACGAATGCTCAGGCAACCAAGCTTGCCCAGGAAGGGCTTGAAAAAGTACGCATAAGCCGGGATAGAAGCGGTACAATTGCGGGTTTCCCGCCGGGTTCATGGGTTGATGCTACTTTTTGGAGTACAAATATAAGCGTTTCTACATGTATTCCTCCTCAAAATTGCTATTTTAAACTTGATTCAGGCGATTTGCTGTACAACGGCAGTTTTGAAACCCCTCCGCTAACTCAGGGCGAATCAATTGGAAATTTTACAAGGTTTATAATTTTGTCTGATGACGGCAATTTTGCAAGCTGGAAAATAGTTGAGTCGGTTGTTTCCTGGAGTGATTTTTCAGGTTTGCATCAAAGCAGGGTGAAAACAGTACTTAGAAAACTATGATGAATGGAAAATTGAAAATGGATAATGGAAAATTAAAAAAGAAAAAAATTCTCAATTCTCAATTCTCAATTCTCAATTCTTCAGCCTTTACTATTGTTGAGGTTTTAGTGGTTATATTTGTAATTTCTGTAATGGGTACAATTATTACCGAGATTTTTTCGAGATCTCTTCGCGGCGGCAATAAAGCCCAAATTATTGCCGCAATAAAGCAAAACGGTCAGGCAACGCTTGAGGCAATGGATAAGACTATAAGAAACTCGGATGAGGTTGTATGCCCTGTTATAACAGGAGAAGGTTCTATATTCGGAGATACAGCTGCAGTTGTTAAAGACGGCAAATATACCCGCTTCAGGTTTAAAGCTGAGGCTACAGGCACTAACGGTTATATTGTGCAGGATAATCCCCTTTATGTACCTCCTCTTGCACAGGAAAGCTTTATAAATGATATTTGTAATATAGACTGGGATGATCCTAACTCCCCCGGCGCTGTATCAATAACAGACAGAAATACAAAAACCGGTGTTTCAGTAAGCTACGTACCTGCCACGGCGGCAATTTTTACTAGAAATAAAAAGTCCGGATTCAACGATACTCTGACTATCAGTTTTGATTTAAAACCCGGGGTTCAGGCGCCGGAAGCAGTTTCAGGTCAAATAGATCCTGTGACATTTACTACAACCATACAACTGAGGTAAAATGGAGAATATGAAAGAAAAAGGTCAAATCATCCTTATACTGCTTCTTGTAATGACTGTTGCACTCGGAGTTGGTTTAACTATTGTACAAAGGAGCCTTACGGATATTTCAACCTCCACTAAAGTTGAACAATCATCCAGAGCTTTTTCCGCGGCTGAGGCTGGAATTGAAAAGGCCTTGCAGGGAGATATTAGCTCTGTAAATTTTCCTGATGCAGGTTCAAGTGCTTCAATAAACCCGCCGGTATTTTTACCTGAGTTAAATCAGGCTCTGGAATACCCTCCTGTCGGGAAAGAAGAAATTGCCCATTTCTGGCTGGCAGATCCGGGTTCTGCTGCGAATCCGCCCGCAGCTTATTATACGCAAAATTCAATAGATATATATTGGGGTACCCCCAATCTTTCTGTATCAGATCAGGCTGCAATAGAAGTTAATGTTGTCCACTATGGTATGAGCGGGTATCTAACTAAAAAGTATTTTTTTGACCCTGACGATCTAAGAAACGACCAAAACGGGTTTACTCAAATTACTTGTCCAAATTACACAATTTCCACAAGTTTTGGTCCAAACAGAAGTTTTTCCTGTAAGGCAACTCTGGATTTATCTGGAATCGGAACTTTAATGGTAGCAAGAGTGAGGCTTCTTTACACGGGGGTTTCTCAATCAGTTGCACTGCAGCCCCTGGGAGGGTGCGGGTCTTCATGCTCTTTACCCCGGCAGGCAAAAGTTTATACATCAATTGGTACTTCAGGGGAAACCCAAAGAACAATACAGCTTTTTACTTTGGATAAAGTAGTGCCGTTTTATTTTGACTATGCAATTTTCTCAGCCGGTCCTATTGAAAAGTGACCAGAGGGGGGTTTCTTTAGCTGAACTGCTGCTTGTAATTGTAGCGGTAGTTTTTTTGGTGCTGCTACTCGGAAGCATTCCCGGTTCTGTTAATTTAATCGGCAGGTCCAGGCAGCAAAGTGTCGCAAGGGAAATTATAGCCAGGGAAATTGAAAATAAAAGATCAGTTACATATATTAATCTTACTCCGGGCGAAACTCAAATTAATGATTCACGCCTGGGGTTTTTACCCGGCGGCGAGGGTAAAACAATAATTTCAGATTGTGATCCGCT
>Ga0155571_119_pt1 | contig 32712 bp, 37 predicted proteins | sample RifCSPhighO2_12_FD_107228 | JGI IMG/M metagenome (GOLD analysis project Ga0155571, IMG submission 107228) | Candidatus Daviesbacteria bacterium RIFCSPHIGHO2_12_FULL_37_11 | reverse complement strand
TGATCCGTCCAAATCATCAACTAACAAACCTTCTCCGTAGAGTTTATTCCAGACAATATCAGAACCGCGCCTTATTGCGTCTGTATATACAGGAAGTTTCTTTTGAAAATCTTCTTTTAGCCGAATTTTATCCTCTGAGGCTGCATTTTTTAGAAAGTATTCACCGATAACGCGTCTAATAATCTCTTCTGCTCTATCAGCATAAAGGTTTTCATCCTGAGGTATATCCTGTGTAACAATATCACGTTCCGTCATAATAGATTATGGGTTATTATATCATACTCAAGCTAAATATAAAAATTAATTTAGGGACTTGACAGCAAAGCGGTTTCATGCTAGACTATCGGTTAGTATGGTAGAAGCTGAAACCACTGCCCTTGCAGTAATTGATCAATCACCTTCAAAGTCATTAGTTCTTGCGCTTACTGATTTTCGTAATCTGGTAGTAAACCCTCAGGCTGTAGGTATACTTCTTGTACACCCTGAAGCAATACAAACCGCAATGGCTTTGGCATATTACAGATCAGACCTTATTGATGTAGATCCGAAAGCTAGATTAGGTTCGGAGCTTAAAGATATTCGCGAGAAATTTCCAACTGTTATTAACCACCTTACGCATGATGTACTAATAGATGCCCTCTCTGAATTTCCTTCTATGAGCTGGCGTTTGGAAATGGAGAAAAGAGCACTTGCAGAACTTCCTGAAGAAGTTCGTGAAAAAGTAACAGATAGTGAACTTATTTTAAAACTCCTAATCGAAGATGGAGGAAACAGGAATCTTAATATGGATGATTATAGAATTATTTGGACATCCCACCGTTTTTTCGGGGAATTATCCCAGGGATTAACTGATCCAAAAACTGTAATGCTTCCTAGAGAAGAATTTGAGAGTTTTACTGAAATCGGCCAAAGATTATTAATTACAAAGCGGATGTTTGAGGTAAATACACAACTAATTGATTTAGATTACAGTGTAAAAAGGGAAGACAGTGATGATTATTCAGGAATAATTTCCCAGATGGCTATGCTTAGCAGAATAGCCGGAACTCTTACAGCATCCGGTAACCCGGAACTTATAAAAAGAGCAAAAAAATGTAAAAATGACCTATCACACTTATATGATACTGCTTTTATGAGACATCCGGAAAGAATACCTGACCTGAAAAGAAGATTTCCAACCTTTGTTGGCATTGCAGACTTTAAATGGGTAGAACATCCAGGCGGTCCGGATTTATCAAGGGCAGAACAAATTAACTCGCGCTACGGCGGAAATGGTTAATTGTTATTTTATTGATCCTGAAACATGTTCCCCCCGATTTCGTCCAAAGGACGATCAGCCTTTGGCTGATAATCGGGGTTCAGGATGACATAGGTTATTGAGTTGTGTAATAATAAGCTGTGGTTAAAAAGGGCTTAGTTCTTCTTTTTATTTTAGTTCTAGTTTCCACTATTCTCGGAATTTTCTACCTTAAACAAAAAGCAGACAAAAAAGCTTTTGTTGAAAAAGGTAAAGAACTCTCTTCACAGGTAAAATATCCTCCTGATTACTTAGTTGTTTTAGCAGGTGATTCAATGACAGAGTATTTAGGCAATTCAGATGAACTGCGTGTATTTATGAGTGAGCACTACCCCGGGAAAACCTTTGATTTTTTAAATTATGGTTTTGGCTCTACAAATATACTTTCACTTCCTGACAGATTAGTATCCTGGACTGATCATGGAAGACCTTTTAAGCCTATACTTGATATTCCTTTCAATATGATAATTATTGAAAGTTTCGGGCATAATCCCCTTTCTGAATTTCCTCTCGAGGAAGGGCTTAAAAAACAAAGCGAAACCTTGGATATAGTTGTAGAAATGATAAAAAATAAAAAGCCGGAGGCAAAAATAGTCTTTCTTGCAACAATCTCCCCGAATAAAAAACTCTACGCAGGACATCTTCTAGATCTATCGCCCGAACAAAGAGAAATCTGGGCAAAAGAAAGAACTGAATATATAAAAAACCACATTAAATATGCAAATGATCACAGCATTCCTTTGGTCAATGTCTTTGAAAAATCTTTGGATTTATATGGCGACGGAAACTTGAAATATATTGAAGATCACAACTATATCCATCCTTCCCCTGCTGGAATTATTTTCATTAGCCGGGAAATTGCAGATTTTATATATAAGAATAATCTTCTCCCTTGACTCTCCGATTTTGCGGTTATATTATCTTGAAAATTCATGAATAAAATAATTTTACTGATATTTGTAGTATTTTTTTCTGCATTTGTCATAAAGTCCGCTATCAACATGAGCACAATTCCGTTCCACGATTTTGATGAAGCTCATAGAGCAGAACAGGCGAAAAAAATGAAAGAATATTTTAGTTTTCTTGTTCCTTTAACCGGGAGCCCTGCTGACCGGACAGAAAACTTGAGGATTCCCTTAAGAGAAAATTCTAATCTTTTTTTATACTATCATCCCGAAAGGACCCCGTTAGTTTACTGGCTTATAATTGCATCAACTTCTGTTTTCGGAACTTCTGAGTGGGCTTACCGGTTACCTTCTTTCCTGATGACTATTTCAACCATTTTCGTTTTCTTAGCTTCTATTTATTTTTCTAAAAGTCTATTTTCCCCTGTTCCGGCTGCGATTGGGTTCCTTAGTTTAATAACATCAGGTGATATTTGGTTGTCTGGTCAATATGCACAGCTTGATACTTCACTTACTTTTTTTCTGTTTACGAGCCTTCTTTTTCTAATAAAATTCTCCATGGAAAAGAAAAATATTTTTATAACAATTTCGGCCTTAAGTTTTAGCCTTGCTTTTTTAAGCAAGGGACAACCCGCAGTAATTTTTGTATTCCCGCTTATTTTTTTGTTTCTCAGGAAAAAATTAACAGCCCGGGATCTCCTGAAATTTGTGGCATCAGCAGCATTTATTCTTTTACCCTGGCTTTTCCTTCTTGGAATTTTCTTTGGGATAGGTGAATTTCTTGAGATTTTCACAAAATTTGCAGCAGATTCCGCAATTGTTGAGTATTCATTTATTAAGGCTCCAATTTTCTGGTACATAAGATGGTGGTGGGATAGTTTCAGACCAGGCTGGACATTATTTCTTGCCCTGCTTGTGTTCGATTTCTATTACAAGACCTTTACAATAAAAAAAATGATACTTTTAAGCTATATACTTGGCGGGTTGGTTTTATTTTCCCTTTCGGTTAATAAAATCTGGTGGTATGTTTTGCCCCTTGTTCCGGCTATATCGTTTTACATTTATCTTTCAGTAGAGGATTACCTTAAGAAATATCCATTAAAACTAATTAATCTATCTTTTTCAATAGTCCTAGCTTCAGTACCAATTTTTCTTGCAGACAGTAACAAAGTTACACTTGCTTATGGTATTTTACTGACTTTATTAATATTTTATATCCTTCATAGGGAAATAAAGATCCCTAAAAAAATAAGTGCACCGCTGTTTTTGTTTTCCTTAACTTTCTCCCTTTTTGTACTTTTTTTAAATTTTCCGCAAATAGTTCCATATCACAGGAATACAAAATATGTTGCGGAAGTTTATAAAGGTCTTCCCGGAAAGAAGTGTTTGCATCTACTGAATATGCCCCCTGAAGCAGTTCTCTTCTATTCTAATGCGGGTGAGGTTATTCCCTTAACGGAAAAAACTGTTTTGCTTCCTGATTGTGAGGATTTTCTTATTACACCATCCGATATAACGGAAAGTGAAATAATGTATTTACTAAAAGGAGAAACATTTGAATTAAAATACCGGAAAATAATTTTCCAAAGTGGCACTATGAAACTTATTAAACTCTAAGGCAGCTGGATTGGCAGAACTTCACTTAAACTTGTTTCAATCTTTTTAAGGTATATAACATTATAGTTGGAAAAATACAAAAAAGTGGCAGGAGAATCTTCCAGAAGCTGTTTTTGAAAATCTATATATTTTACCTTTCTTTCTTCTTCCATTATCAGCTTTCGGCCGTCTTCCAGGTCTTTATCAATTCTGGCAGAAGAATAGCCGGTCAAGTTAGTTTTTGTTTGCGTTGAGTGCCAGAGGGAATATTGGTCCGGGTCAACAGGTATGCTTTGGGAAATTAGAAGTGCCTGAAAATTTTGAGGAATTCCTGACTCTATTCTTAAAACTGATTTAATTCCTAAGTTGTTCCAGGAAGCAATTACCTGCTTACCAATATTTTCAAGCTGAGGAGTAGCTGTCAGTACTATTTCTTTTTTAAATATTTCCTCACTTGAGGAGTTTTTTGATCTTTTTAGAGCTGCTTTTGCGGACTGGGGGTTATCAAGATAGTCATTAACTTCATCTGTATACGCCCATGAATGCGGCTGCAGTGGAGTTTTTGCGGGTGTTTCATCTTTAATCTCAGGAGCGGAATAACTTAAAGCCTGCCTGAAAGACCGGCTGGAAAGAGCAGGATCCTTTGTATTATAAAGAATTGTAATAATTTTTTCGTAATTTGTAATTTTTGTTAATTTATTCAGGCTGCTATTTAAAGGGGTACTGTTTACTCCGATTAGGGATTGGATTTCCCCAAGCTCAAATGCAAGAAGGGCAGTTTTCTCGTTAGGGTAAAACCTTACAACTATATCAGGAACAGTATTTATAGCGGGATCTATTTTTTTGAGTGTTATTTTTGTTATAAAAATTCTGCTTTTTTCAATTTTTTCTATTTTGTACGGACCAACTCCGGTTATAGTATCTTTTTTAAAAACAGGTTTTGTAAGAAGTGAGGGAAATGCGCTAAAAGCCCCTTTAAGCTTAAACTGAATAGTTGCCTCATCGGGATAGCTTACCTCAACATCCTGTATGCTGAATTCAATATCATTTGATTTAATCCTTGCCCCGTCTGACCAGTAAATATTATTTCTAAGTTTAAACTTATAAACGGTTGCATCTGAGTTTACATCCCACCCCTCTGCGAGGTTACCAACCATTCTTCCATTTTCATCAGTCGAAACCAGGCTCTTTGAAAGGAGATTTGTAACGCTTTCCGGCAAATCGTGCGTTTGGTATGTACCAACGATTCCTTCTGAAATTGAGGTTGGTTTAAAAGGTTTTGTAAATATAATTAAAGAAACTACAAAAGTTAAAATAAGAGTAACCAGAGAAATTACTCTCCACTTTCTTAATATTAATTTTAAGAGAATAAGAAACCCAAGTTTAAACTTATTCAGAAACTCTCCCATGATTAGAATATTAAACCAACTATTGAAGAAATTATAAACAGGACTGAAATAAGAATCGTAAGATTAAAAAGGAGCTTTTCAGCGCCTCTTTTTGTTCTGTAAAACCCTAAGTCCCCCCCGAAAGTTCCGCCCAGCCCCGTTCCCTTTTGCTGCACTAATATGACTAGTACTAAAATTATAGAAAGAATGATCTGTATTAAAAATACTACTTGAGTCATTTACATGATACATGATACATGAAACATGAAACATTTTCAATGGATAACCCAATGAAGGAAGTTGGTAATTATTCCTATTAAAAATGAGGCAACAATAGCTACGAGGAGCGTTGATAGTTGTACTCCGGGAATTGAAAAACCGGAATATTCAAACCCCGGGAAAAAATAAGGCATAAGTTTAAACTGGGATACTGAGGTGGTTAGGGCGTAAAGGGCCAGAACATTGGTGAGCCACGAAAAAAGCCCGAGTGTTAAAAGGTTTAAGGGGAGTAAAAGTACCTTAAGCAGCGGTACAAGTAAAATATTTATTAGACCAAAAACTAAAGCCCCAAAAGCCAAGGATTTTATACCTCCGGTATAGGTCAGTCCCCCAATAATTTCAGTGGTTACCCAAAGAGAAACAAGGTTAATTAAAAAATATCGGAGTAAAGACTTCATAGTAAAACGTTACCACATGTCATTCTGGCTTGTCCAGAATCTTCCCATGTAATTTCGAACGGAGTGAGAAATCTATAGATTTAGTCATGAGATTCCTCGTTTCACTCGGAATGACAGAGCGAAGATGTAACTTCCTATGGTATGTTATGGCAAACCTGTGGGCTTCGTCGCGGAGCTTTTGTAAGAGTTTTGATGCAGGATGCGATTTTGGTAATTTTATTATGCTTCCATCCGGAGAGTAAAGCCATTCCATTCTCTTAGCAATTCCATATACGGGTATATCCATTTTGTCATGCCGAACTAGTTTCGGCATCTCTAAATTAGATCCTGAAACAAGTTCAGGATGACGATGTGCTGTTAACTCAGTACTCACTGCTCGCGCCTGTGCTATTCCCCCATCAACTATTATTAAATCAGGAAAAGGCCATTCTTTGTGTTTTAATCGCCTGCTTATCACTTCTCTAAGCATTCCAACATCATTCGGCTTACCAGTTGTTTTAATTTTAAATTTTCTATATTGGCTTTTATCTGTATCTCCTTCAGTTAAAACAACCATTGATCCTGTAGCCTCATGACCTTGTATATTTGAAATATCATAACATTCAATCCTCTCCGGCAACTTCGGGAGTTGCAGGGCTTCTTGCAAGGATTCCAAGGCTTTTTGCCTTTCATCCTGCAGGAAGTTAGGATTTTCCAGGTAAAGGCTGGTTCTATTGGTTTGAGTTAAATAATTTATTCCTGTCAGAGTCTTTTTTACTTTAGCTGCATCCTCAAATCTCTGCTGCCTAGATACACTCTCCATTTCCGATAAAAGTTCACTGACTAATTTTTCCTTCTTACCTTCTAAAAGCTTTGCCAACCTGAAAATATTTTTTCTGTAGTCTGCTTTGGTGATTTTCCCGATACACGCTCCCGGACAAAGCCCTAGGTGATAGTAAAAACATGCCCTCCGATTCCACCCCCGGGGTGGATTTGTATTTACACCCCGGGGGTGTGCATTCGAACACCATGAGAATACCTTTCTTAAGGCTTTCAGAGTATCTCTAACGGTTCTTGAAGACGGAAACGGGCCAAAATTCTTTAAAGATTCCTTTAACTCGTTTTTTCTTGCAGTAATAACTCTTGGATAGTCTTCCTCAGTTATTTTAATGTATAGGTAGTCTTTGTCATCTTTGAGGCTAACATTAAATTCCGGGAGATATTTTTTAATCAGGTTTGCTTCCAGAATTAGCGCTTCCAGCTCACTCTCCACAATAATAGTTTCCACAGAAGCTATTTCATTCCTGAGGTGTGAAGCTATCACACCCCTGGTGTGTGTTACGTTCACACCTAGGGGATAACCATGAAAATACGATAAAACCCGGTGGTAAAGATCAATCGCCTTACCAACGTAAATGATTCGGCCAGACTTATTTTTAAACTGATATACTCCTGGTTTATGCGGAATCTGAGATTTATTAATAAACACAGGAATCATACCTGCATATTATAGCTTAATTTGATTGCTTTTCTCTTATTAAAAACCTTTTTCGATACACAAATCCCCCAAGAACACCAAAGTATATAACCCCTACCCCCCCGACTATGCCAATTAATATCCAGGGGAAATATTGGAAGGCAATAAACGGTCTTATTTGGATATCTTTCCTGTATTTTTGTCCGGCAAATACAACTTCTATAACATCATCGTAACTTTCTATTAAAGATTTTGTTCTTGTATTAATTTCAAACTCAGCGTATCCAAATGCCGGGATTGGTCCAGTTGTAATAGTTGTTTCATCAAGGAGTGTTAATCTGCCCGCATCTATCCCTAAAGTTGAACTTTGTTGTAAAGCGTTGCCTAAATTCGAAATTTTTACTTTAATTTTACCCGGCAAACCTGCAGTAATCGGATTCCTGGCTTCAACAGAAATATTAAGTTGAGGTTTTCCTAGAAGCTCTTCCTGCGCAAAACTTACCCTTACATCCTGAGTATTAATTCCGTCAAATTTATATGAACCTGCTGGGGATGGAGTTTCTGATGAAAGTCCCTTAGTAACAAAAACAAAATGATTAAGGTCAAATTTATTAAAATAATCCACACCGCCTGTAGTTGCCTCCCAAGTTGGGTCAACCATAATCCAGCCTCTCTCCTCATCATAAAACTCAGGCCAGGCATGTAATACATCCTGGCTTAGAGAAAGAGGCCTTAAAGTTGGATTAGCTGTATATGCATATCCATTTAACTCCCTTGCTGGAATTCCCCCGGCTCGGGCAAGTGCTATAAAAAGGTCTGTAAATTCCATACAGACTGCAGCTTCAGGGTTAGATAAAGCTGTAATTGCACCCAATCTTTCGATATTTTTCCCGGAAAGCCTGGAAGAGTCATATTTCAGGTTATTTGCAATATACCTGTGAATCAATCTAGCTTTTTCAAAATTACTTATATTTTGATAATTACCCAGTATCTCGTTAAGCTTAAGCTTAACCCCATGGTTATCTTTTTCCCAAAATTTATCCGCTTTAAGATATTTTTGCCTTAAGGAAGGATCAAGTTTCGGCGATTTGACCTTGGATTTTATATAAAGTTTGGCTGATCCAACAACTTTTATGTCCAGTTTTTCATTCCTGCTTAGTTTATACCAGGCAAGATAATTTCCATCATTATCTACGGTAACGTTAATAGGATAGGGATCTATTCTTGTGAAAAAAACGTCCTGATAGGCTGTATCCGGGGGAAGGGTAATACTTGTTATCCCCGGCACTAAGTTTGGATTTTGGAGATGGTAAGTAAGGTCAAAATCAAAAAGCTGTTTTTCTCCGAAGTTAGCTGACACACCGGAATCTGCAAGCTGACTTTTATCAAAAGTTAAAAATAGTCTGTCAAACGACGTAGTTTGCTTGTTGGGGTTTGGAGCTATTGAGGTAGGTGATCCGAAAAGCGTTGGTACTGAAAGCGTTACATTATAATCTTCCAGATTTGTAGTAGAAACTATTTTCGGCAAAGTTACTTCCCAGATTTTTCCCTGTGCAGATGCAAAATCCTTTGATTTAAAACTTAAAGTCCAGGGAAGTTCTTTCCCAAGTCCTGCAACCTGCTGATTAAATTTAACATTGATAGTTGTTGATGTGCCTTTTTGCTCTTGTGTTACCTCCAAAGAGCCGGAAGGGTCCGAGGCAGATACATCGGAAATTTGCGTTGCTCCAATTGTAAGAGAAAACTGAGTGGCATAGTATTGGGAAGTTAGGTTTTTCAGAGTTACTTTTTCTGTTACATTTGTAACTCCATCTACTCCTACGTCATAAGAAACATCATATGATGTTGAAAATTCATCAGCAGCAAAAACCACACCCGGTACTCCCATTATAAATGTCATTCCCGCGCCAGCCAAAGGCTTCAGCCAACGGCTGATAGACCTTTGGTCTAGATCCACCTCTGGCGGAAAAGCAGGAAGCCATACAAATAAAAAGGTGAAGATAATTATTTTTCGAACGAAGTGAGAAAATGTTTTAATATCCACAAATATAATTGTAGCAAAGAAGTTTACTTATTACTAACATGTCTAACATGTGCTATACTAAATTTATGGCACTTAATCCGGAACCAGTTCTGTCTGAAGGTCTAGTATTCCGGGTAGTTGAAAGACAACCCGGAGATAATTTAGAAAAACTGCAAAAACTGGCTGGTAGCATCAAACTCAGCGCATCCCTACCAGAAGATGCCACAAATATTTTTGAACCCCGCAAAAAATAGTAGACAACTATAAAACCTAATAGCTAAGAACTTGTAATTCTGTACAAAAAGAATTATTATTGCAGCATGGCAGCTACTAAATCTACAGAAATTAAGGAACTATTAGAAATAATTAAGCACAAAATTGACATACTTGATGTGAGCAGGACAGATCAGTCAGCATCAATATACCTTATGCGTGATCAATTATCTGTGATGAACAGCAAATTTGATGAAATGGGAAAGACATTAAATGATCCTGCTACTGGTTTGGCAGCAATAAATAAACAATTAAATGACCCGAGTACAGGATTAAAAAGACTGAACGAAAGAATTGATGCTATTTGGGAGCAAACAACTGATTTAACCGAAGATATGGCTGAAACTCAGGACATTTCAAATTCGCATACTAAAGCATTGAGGCAAATTATGGCTGATACCCAAAACAGTAGAGATAATACTAAAAAATTGGATAAGAGATTGAACTTAATAGAAGAAAAGTCTGGAATTAAAATTCCCCCAGAGTTTCAACTTGCCGACGTAAGTTAATTTCCCTCCAAAAAGTCTTTAAAGCTTGACTTCAAAAATATTCCGTGTGGTAGAATATATTCATGATTAAAGAAAGAGATCCTGAGTGGCAACAGAAGAAATTGAATATAGAAAGTACCTAAACGGTCTAGAAAAGTCTGCTACAGTTGATGGAAACGACCGCATGTTACGAGCGGTTAAGATATTCCAAGCATATACACATGACTATGATTTGTCTCAGAGTCCACTATATAATCGGCAGACGACTTGCACGTATTCCCCTTAAATAATTTTTGCCAGATATTGACCAGTGTAGGATTCCTTAATTTTAGTTATCTGTTCCGGAGTGCCCTCAGCTATTATTTTTCCACCAGCATCACCGCCTTCCGGACCAAGATCTATTACCCAATCCACATTTTTAATTACATCCAGGTTATGCTCAATAATTATTACAGTATTTCCAAAATTAACCAGTTTTCTTAAAATGGTTAGCAGTCTTTCTATGTCTGCAAAATGAAGTCCAGTTGTAGGTTCATCCAGGATATAAATGGTTTTACCAGTTTGACGTTTTGAAAGCTCTGATGATAATTTTATTCTTTGAGCTTCTCCACCTGACAAAGTTGGAGCAGGTTGACCAAGCTTGATATAACCCAATCCCACATCATTTAGAACCTGGATTTTATTTTTAATGTTAGGTATATTTCCAAAAAACTTTAAACCTTCTTCAACTGTCATATCTAAAACATCCGATATATTTTTTTCTTTAAAAAGTATTTCCAGGGCTTCCCTGCTATATCTTTTCCCGCTGCACGCCTCACAAGTTACATAAACATCAGGCAAAAACTGCATCTCAATCTTTATTTGACCCTCTCCTTCACAAACCTCGCAACGCCCGCCCTTTACATTAAAAGAAAATCTTCCAGGTCCATAACCGCGTATTTTTGCTTCTAGTGATGCGGCAAATAAATCTCTTATGTATGTAAACGCACCTGTATAAGTAGCCGGATTAGACCTCGGAGTCCTTCCAATCGGGCTTTGATCAACCATTACAACCTTATCGACATACTCCATTCCCTCAATCGATTTATGCGCCCCTGCTTTTTCTCTGGAGTGATATATTTTGTAAGCCAACACCCGATATAGGATGTCATGTATTAAAGTTGATTTCCCGGATCCGGAAACTCCGGTTATAGCAATAAACTGTCCTAAAGGAAATGAAACATTAATATTTTTTAAATTGTGTTCAGAAGCACCTAAAAGCTTGAGCATGTCACCGTCATTCCGAACTCGTTTCGGAATCCCAACAGATCCTGAAACAAGTTCAGGATGACGAGATGGCTTAAGGTAATCATCAATAGTCACTTTTTTCTTCCCTGATAAATACTTACCAGTTAACGAATTCGGATTTTTCATAATTTCCTCTGGTGTACCTATTGCTACAATTTTTCCTCCATGTTCGCCGGCACCAGGCCCAATTTCCACTAAAAGATCTGCATTTTCCATTGTCTCAGCATCGTGTTCATTAACAATTACAGTGTTACCCAAATCGCGAAGTCTTTTTAAGGTATCAATTAATCTTGTATTGTCTCTTTGATGAAGTCCGATTGACGGCTCATCCAGCACATACAGGACTCCGGATAAACCTGAACCTATCTGGGATGCTAATCTAATTCTTTGTGATTCACCTCCTGCCAGTGTCATTGAAGCCCTATCTAAGGTTAGATAGTCCAACCCAACATCTACCAGAAACTGAAGCCTGGATATAATCTCTTTTAAAATAGGTTTGGAAATTTGCCTTTCCCGATCACTAAATCCAATATCCAACTTCTTAAACCAGTCTAGCGCTTCTTTAATAGACATTATCGTTGCCTCGGAAATGTTTAACCCGTCAATATCAACTGATAAAGCTTCATCTTTAAGCCTTGCTCCTTTACATTTTGGACAAATTTCTTTAACCATATATTTTTCTATTTCCCCTTTTACAAAATCACTTTCGCTCTCCTTATATCTTTCTTTAAGATACGGAACAAGTCCCTGGAAAGCTGAATAAAACGATGTCCATCTGCCCTGCCTGTTTTTTCCTTCTACTTTAAATTCCGCATTTCCTGCCCCATTTAGAAGAACTTGTTTTGCTTTTTGGGAATATTGCCCAAGCCTAGTATTTAGATCAAAGCTGTAATCCTTACCTACAGCTTCAATCAAACGGGTAAACCAGGTTTCGTGTGTTGCAAGTTTTGACCAGGGTAAAATCCCGCCTTCTGCAATTGATAGAATTGGATTTAAAACAGCATCTGAATCTATCTCTAAAAGTGTTCCGAGTCCCGTACAAGTTGGGCATGCACCGTGGGGTGAATTAAAAGAAAAAAGCCTTGGTTCTATTTCGGATAGGGCAATATTATCAATAGGACAAGCAAATCTCTCACTGTATAGATGATCTTCCATTTTCTTAGGATTAGTTGGAAATTCTAAGGAGGCATCTAAAACGTCGCAAACTATAACTGACCCTTCCCCCATTTTAAGTGCAGTTTCTATTGACTGGTGAAGCCTTGTGATAGTAGAATTTATATCATGTTCTTTTTTGTCATCCTGAGGCTTAGCCGAAGGATATAATTTATTTATATCCTTCACTTCGCTCAGTGTGACAGTTTTATCAAGTACTAAACGGTCTACTACTAGGTCAATTGTGTGTTTGTTAGTCTTAATTAAAACAAGATCGTCAGTCAGATCTCTAACTTGATCGTCAACCCTTACCTTTGAAAACCCCTTTTTAAGTAAATCTTCAAAAAGCGCAGAATACTCCCCTTTTCTGTCTTTCACAATCGGAGACAAAACCATTATACGGCGACCCCTAGATCCTTCGACTCGCTTCGCTCGCTCAGAATGACTCCTTACATTCGTCACCTGCTCCACTATCTGATCCACACTCATCTTAGAAATCTCCCTTCCGCAAACCGGGCAATGAGGATGGCCAACCCTGGCATATAAAAGCCTTAAGTAATCATAAATTTCTGTAGTGGTTCCAACCGTTGAACGAGGGTTGTGTGAAGCAGACTTTTGATCAATTGAAATTGCCGGAGAAAGTCCTTCAATGTTATCCACATCCGGTTTATCCATAACCCCGAGGAACTGGCGGGCATAGGCTGATAACGACTCCACATAACGCCTTTGCCCTTCTGCATAAAGGGTATCAAACGCTAAAGAGCTTTTACCTGAACCTGAAATTCCAATCAACACAACCAGTTTGTTTTTTGGTATTTCCAGGTCAATATTTTTTAAATTATGTTCGCGTGCACCGCGAATGATTATTTTGTCATTTGTAGCCATATCAAACCCGAAGGAAACAATGGGACTTAGTATACCAGCTTTTTAAAACTTTGAAAAGTCCTTAAGTTTAATCCCGGTAATAATAAAATTTGACTATTGGATTTAATTGGTAGATACTTAAATTGTGACCGCAATTAAAGTTGAAACATGCGCACCGGGTCTTTGTTTTTCGGGGCGCATGGAAGAAGTTAGAGGTGGTGAACCAATATTTTTTAGGGGCGATCTTGCCCAGAACGCCTACAGAGTAATCCAGGGTCAGGTTAGGTTATTTGCTCCAACCGATTATGGAGGGAAGTTTTTACCCCAGGTGCTTAAGCCACCTTCTTTGTTCGGAGTTAACTCAACCAGATTCGGAGGTTTTTATCGCTTATCTGCCGAAGCAGTTACTGAATGCAGACTTCTTGTGATAAGCGCTCAAGACTTGAAATTGCAAATGGCAGGTGATCCTGAATTTGCTATTGAAATACTTAAAAGTGTTGCTGCAAAAACACGCTCTGCTGAAATACGCAAAGCAGCTATCTTAAGAAAGAAGCATCAACCTCTGGGTCAAACACTTAATTCCTTAATCTGATCCCGAAGTTTAGCTGCAGTTTCAAAATCCAGCATTTCCGCTGCTTCTCTCATTTGGGCTTCCAGGAGTTTTACCATCTTATCGCGCTCTTTAACTGGGATATCATCAACAGTTAGCTCCTTGCCAGCCTCTTCCTCTAACTCTTCAACTTTTTCTATCAACCTATCCCTCAGCGCTTTTTCAATACTTTTTGGTGTAATATTGTTCTTTTTGTTATATTCAGCCTGATATTTACGCCTGCGGGTTACCTCATCAATTGCAGCCTTCATGGATTTTGTTACAGTATCCGCATACATAATTACTTTGCCGTTTATATGCCTTGCTGCCCTACCCATGGTTTGAATAAGTGAAGTTCGGGAGCGTAAAAACCCCTCTTTATCTGCATCTAATATGACAACTAAGGATACTTCGGGTAAATCAAGTCCTTCTCTTAAAAGATTTATTCCTACTAAAACATCATATTCACCGAGCCGGAGTGACTGGAGAATATCTCCACGCTCAAGTGTTACAACATCTGAATGGAGGTAATGGACTTTTACTCCATGCTCCTTTAAGTAATCAGCTAAATCCTCTGCCATTCTCTTGGTTAGTGTGGTTATTAAAACTCTTTCACCTTGTTCCACGCGTTTCCTGATTTCCTCCATTAAATTCTCAATTTGTCCCTCTGTTTTTCTAACTTCAACCTCCGGATCCAAAACTCCTGTCGGCCTGATCAACTGCTCTGCAACCCCGTCATATTCTTTGTCATCCTGAGGCCCGCTTCGACGAGTCGAAGACGAGGCGAGCGAAGCCGAAGGATATATACCCTTTGCTCCGTTCAGGGTGATAGGATAGGTCCGAGTCAAAGAAAGCTCATATTCATCCGGGGTTGCTGAAACATAAACAGTTTGATTAATAATCCTTTGAAATTCATCATATTTAAGGGGTCTGTTATCTAATGCTGATGGTAGCCTGAAACCATATTCCACTAGGGTTTCCTTTCTGGATCTATCTCCATTATACATCCCTCTTATTTGTGGGATACTCATATGACTTTCATCAATGAATAACAAAAAGTCCTTAGGAAAAAAGTGCATCAAGGTATACGGCGGATCTCCTGCGGATCTTCCGTCGAAATATCTGGAGTAATTTTCAATTCCATTACAATATCCATACTGTTTTATCATTTCCAGATCATATTGGGTTTTCTGTTCCAGTCTTTGTGCTTCCACTAATTTTCCCAACTTTCTTAGTTCCTTTAACCTAGTTCCTAGATCTATTTCAATCTGCTTAATTCCAGGAGTAAGCCGCTGCTCAGGGGTAATATAATGTTTGGCCGGATAAATAACTTGTGTTTCCGAAACATCCTCAGTATGTCCGGTAACAGGATCCAAAGCAGCCACCCGTTCCACTCTATCTACTGTAAACTGTACCCTGTAGCCTGAATCTTTATATGCCGGAAAAATATCAATTGTATCCCCCCGAACTCTGTAAGTCCCCCTTTTAAAATCAATATCATTCCGATCATAGTACATTTTTTGTAAAACCTTTAGAACTTGTTGAAAAGTAGCTTTCATCCCCTTTTTAAGTTCCAGGATTGCCTGACCGTATTCAACAGGAGATCCAAGGTTATAAATTGCAGAAACAGAGGCCACAACAATTACATCCTTCCTGGTCATCAGTGAGGTTGTTGCAGAAAGCCTGAGTTTTTCAATCTCTTCATTAATAGAGGCATCTTTTTCTATATATGTATCAGATTGTGGAATATATGCTTCAGGCTGGTAATAATCATAGTAAGAAACAAAGTATTCTACTGCATTATTTGGAAAAATGGATTTAAATTCCTGGGCCAGCTGACCTGCAAGGGTTTTATTGTGGGAAATAACAAGTGTTGGACGCTGAACTCTTTCTACAACGTTTGCCATAGTAAAAGTTTTCCCGGATCCGGTTACACCGAGCAATACCTGATGCTCCCGACCTTCATTTAAACCAGCAACAAGCTTCTCAATAGCTTGTGGTTGATCCCCGGTTGGTTTAAAATCAGAAGCAATCTTAAACTTTGTCATGTTTTGTCCTTTTTGTTCGAGCGTAGTCGAGAACTACATCTTAAAATTATCAATTAAAATACTCTTCTTTTTCTTTTGACTCCAACCCTTAATTTGTTTTTCTCTGGATCTAGCCTCCTGATAATCAAAGTGTTCCTCGTAGTAGACAAGTGATTTAACTCCGTGAATAGATGTGTATTTTCCACCTAATCCTGACAGATGCTGATCATATCTTAGCTCTGGTTTCCATGTCATACCAGTATAGAATGTTCCATCTAAACACTCGATTATGTAAACATACCATTTCCACTGACTCATTATTTATATGTACTTCTCCACTCGTCGCTTTGCTCCTCGGTCGAAGAAAAAGTTTTTATTTGACTTAAATGGACAATACTGTATTCTACCACGAAGAAGACCCGAAGAAAAATATCCTTACCTTCGCCAAATCCATTCTGCAGATGCCGGAAGCACCAGAGGTAATCCAATATATCCTAGAACTCCATCGCGGACGCATCTATCCATAACATAAGTTCTGAATGAATCTCTTAATTGAGGCTCATATCCTGATAAGAAAGTATAATGGTGTAAAAATAAATCTGAAACCGGCGAAAGAGTTGGACTGCTTATTACAGAGTGTGGATCGCCAAGCACTTCAGGTAAAGGTCTAGTACCATTAATCTTTCTAATAATGGGATCCACCTTCTCTTCGGAGATTTTCAGTCCAAAAGCAAAATGTGCAAGCATACCAGTTTGTTCATCGGGTGATAATCCAATGGATCGTGTATGCAGTCTAGATAAATCATTTCGTAATTTCCAGAACGGCTCATTTGACCATGAGCGGACATAGTCCCATTGAAATACTTTGCTTCCTAATGCTTCCCAGTCTCCAGCTAATCCGTCTACAAATTGTATATGTTTATCTCTCTTTGCTCTATGTGTTGCATTGCCAACCTCTCTAGCCAAACTAGATCCTGGATTACTTTTTGCTGCTTCTCTAAACGCTTCTTGCATACAAATATTATATCATAGTTTTGATTCAGTTTGCCCTATTGGGACGTTTGTATTTCAGTTCCCGTAGTAATCACAACATCAAACTCACCATCTGTTGAATCATCCTGCACTTCCACCTCAGTAAAGTCTTCCTCAAGTTTTTTGCTTATCTCATCGCGGTAATTTTGATTCACGTTTTTAGAAAATATAATCGTAGTTTTCTCTGTTTCCGTAATACTAGCGTTTCCCGTTTCTGTATTGATATATCCAAGCTTAGCTAAACTATCTCTTACTTTTGCTGCTTGACCAGCTATTCCGCTTCCATTAAGAACCTGAATACTTATTTCTATCCGTAAAATCGTTGAGGGCAAAGCTTCATTCTCAGAAGCAGAGGGTGTGCTTTCAATCTTCTCTACAACTTTTTGCTGGTTATTTTTGCTGCCAAGACCCGGCATACCTATTAATTTCAAACGAACCGCAAGAAGAGTTGATAATATAACAATCAAAAGAAGTATAAATACTAAAAGAGCTGTTAGTTTAAAATTGAAACTTTTTTTTATAACTTTACCCTCCTGAGTTTCCGAAAGAAAATCGCATATTTTAATTAAATCCTTCTCAGAAAGTATTTTCCCGACCAGAGAGGAAGTTAACTCACTCCCTTCCATTCCCAGCTTGTCTGTAAAAAGTGCTACAGGTATAACAGCGGATATGTCCCATTCGTTATCTTTTAAAATTGCTGCTGTTTCCTGAAATATTTTCTTATTAGCTCCTAAAAATAAAACTCTTTCCCCGAATGTAATTTTTTTTATAGCAACTTTTTCAAAGGATATGGGAAGTGCGTCCTTAAATATCCTGTATTTTTCATTTAAATCATTTTCATCTTTTGCAACTACTTCTTTCTGGAAAATCACCTCATCGGACAGTACGATTATGGCTCCTTGTTTTTTAATTTTTAGATTTGAGAGAAAACCCCTGAGAAGTTTCTTAAAATTTTCAGAGTCAATAATTTCAAGGTTCTGTAAAATAGTTACAGGAATGATGAGCTCAAATTTTTCCTCCCCATGGAAAATTTCCAGAGCATTTCTTTTAATATAAATCAGGCTCTTCTTATTACTAAAAAGCATAGTTGAGGTTATCTTGAAGCGGAAATTGTTGTAGTGCCATCAGTATAACAGGCCTTAATAGTTACAATTCCATTCGTATCCCTTTGTACTGAGTAACCAGTCTTGGTTGCACTTCCCAGAGTTGTATCCGGATCAAAAGGCATAGTTTTTAAATATTTGCTTACATTTTGAGTGCCTGCCATAAGATCCGTGCAGGCTGCTGTAGTAATTGTGCAGTTAGTATTACTTATCGTACACGCTGCTGCAGCAGTTCCAAGTTGTGTCTCAGTAGCAACTGCAGGCATGTTTGTTGGAAGCGTACCCTTGTTATCGACAATAGATTGATGAATAGCTGTTAACACTGAATCAATATCTGCTGCCCGGCGTGCATCTTTAGCGTCTTTTAGCCTTTGCGCAGGATTTAGTGCAACGAATACGGAAACAGCAAGTATTGCAATAATTGTAAGTGTTACAAGAAGCTCAATTAATGTGAACCCCCGGGCAGAAATCTTCATCTGACTTAATGATTTCAGACTCCAAATTATTTGTCAAGTATCAAATCTCTTTCCAGCTTGTTAATGTTATTCCTGCAGGGTTTCTTGTAAATTTAACTTGTATTTTTCTTTGCACACTTACTGATAAGGAGGTAACAGTTATATCCCAGTTTGGATCTGTTGCGGTATAGGAAATACTGCAGGTTCCCTCAGGTCTTGTTATGGAAGTTCCGCTAAAAGTTGGATTTGAACGGATTTTTAACATAACATCATCAACACATCCTTCAACAAAATCTAAATTATCCTCCCCCTGGAATAAAATTAAACCGGAGCGCGCCTCATCAATTGATAAAAGCGTCACAGTTGTTCCAATTGCCACAACAACTGAAACAAGAATTAACACTGTCGATATTGCAATAAATCCGTTCATTTAATTACTCCTAACTTCCGCACTTCCTTCTATGGTTTGTGCAGGAACATCATATTCAGTTCTGCCGCTCCCAAAATTATCATCAATTACAAATACAAATTGAATATGTTTTGTTTTATTATCACCTGAAGTATAATTTGTAAAAATTAAACTTGTAATATTTGTATCTGTTGAGTTTAAATCTACATCTGCTGCTGCACCTAGCTTTATTCTGATTCTACCCCCGGATAAATCAATAATGGTTGGATCATTACTCGTACCTGGTGGATCCAGGGATATACTTGCTGCTGCGACGCTATTTATTCCGTCAGCATTTCTTACTTCATATTTTATCCTTTCAGAAATAAACCTGGCTTGTGAATTTACCTCCTGCTCAGCCGAGGATTTTACACTTCCTCCAATCACATTCCATGCAAAAGGTACAAGTGCCACTAAAATAATAGAAACTATGGATACATATAGAATAATTTCTATAAAAGTAAAGCCCCTGTCAGTTTTCAATTTTCTCATATTGGTTTAAGTACTCCTGTCCAAACATATCCATCATCACCTGAAGCTCCGGCTGCTGACCAAGCTCCCGGGTCTTCACTTCCGGCAGTTGCTTTCTTAAAATACGCAACTCCTGCGGAAGCATCACCTCCGGCAGCACTCGAATCAGATCCAGCCGATGTATAGCCTGCCGGTACGGTTATGCCTGAGTAGTCATTATTCTTACCGAAGACAGGAAGAACCACAGCATTGCTGGTAACAGTTATAACAGCCGGTGGATCGGGACTTGAGTTATTGGTAAAGGTTCCAGGAGCACCTGATTGGGCTTCAAAGGGGTCACCGGTGGTATCAACTCCTCTAAATACCGAGGTACCCCAAATCACTGTAGAGTTGGTCGCTGAAGAGGATGTCCAGGCAAAGGTGGAATCTCCTGATTGCAGTACTCTGTAGCCAACGTAGATGCGGCCAAATCCGGAGGCATTTACCTGTTGTTTTTGAGTTAAGGTTGCGGGCAAAATGATGGTCTTGGTATTGGTGCGGGTATACCACCAGAATACTGCGGTATCTCCTGACTGCCATCCGGAAGGCAGGGTAAATGAGCCGGAGGTAGTGTTATTGCCGGTGGATGTGGCTGAGCCAATAAATTCAATTCCGGTTGCAATCGGTTTCCTCCAGTCAGAAAGATATGCAACAAAATTCAAAGATTCCGACCTGGCTGAGTTAAAGTTCCAGGTTACTGTCGAAGTTATTTTTTTAGTATCAGGATCCAGTGTACCACCTGTAGCCACTATGTTTCCATCCGGCGGAGTGCCATCCCTGTTTACAGACTCTACTTTAATTGTTCTTACAAAATTATCGCCGCTATTATGGGTAAACGTGTCATTTGCTCCCCCGAAAACCCAAATACTTCCAGCTCTATCAATCCCGGTTCCGGATGAGTTTACCAGATTAGCATAAGCCTGGTTTTTAATAGATTTAACAGCTTCTATTCCTTCTGAGGCAAACTGGCTGGCCACTGAAAACTCTCCCCCAAGCCTGTTGGAATTATAACTGTGCACAATCAAGGTCAAACTCCCTGTTGTAAGGGTTAAAAAAAGCGCAACAGCGAGAATAACTTCTAATAAAGAAAATCCTTTCACCTGCTTACCACTCCTTGAGAGTTCACATTAATTATGTCTGAGTTAGTACCTGAACTTATAGTTATACTTGATGTAGAAGGAGCAGGAACTCCAGTTAACCTTGTAAAATTAATATCTGTAATCCCTGATACTGAAACATTTGAGTTTACGGAGAATTTCTCATCAAAACTAGCATCTCTTGTTGCAAAGGCAGTTCCTTTATATACAGTAATCGTGCTGGAACTGAAATTGACAGACCAGGCGCTATTTTGCTTACCAACCATGCTGTAAATTTGCGCTTTTCTTAAACTTCCTGCAAGTTGATCAGATGAATTAGAAACAGCATTTTGAAGTAAAAACCTTGAGTAAAACGCAGGCGCCATTACGGAAATAGTTAGCATTATGGCAAGAACCAGTATTAGCTCGATTAAAGTGAAACCACTTCGACTTTGCTCAGTGTAAACTTTCATCTTTTTATTCCGCCTGTTAGCTGATAAATAGGGGAAATAATTGCCAAAGCCATAAAAGCAACAACAGCTCCTATTACAAGCAGTAAAATTGGCTCCAGAGTACTGGACAAATTTTTTGTAGCATCATCAACCTCCTCCTCAAAAAAATCTCCAAGGTATATAAATACTTCATCCAATTTCCCTGTTCCTTCACCCACACTAATCATTTTTGGAACAATTGATGGAATATAACTAAATTTTTGTGAAATCATCTCATCCGAGAGTTTTTTCCCTTTTTCAATGGCCAGCTTGAGCCTCTCGAGATAATTTTTATACACCAGATTTTCAGTTGCATCCTTTTGGGTTTCCAGCGCTGTTGTAATTGTAAGCCCGCTTTTTAACATTATACCGAGGTTCCTGCAAATATTAGTAAGTTCCACATTCTGATTTAATTCCCCAAATTTTGGAAATGACAAAATAACTTTATGCCATTCTGGCTTGATAGCTTTTGTTCGTATTAGCAGGGAAAAAACTCCCCCGGTTGCAATTATTCCGCCTATAATGAAAAATCCATAATGTTTCATCAAATTTGCAACAAAAAGCAAAATTTTTGTGGAGAGGGGTAGAGTTACATCTAAAGATGTAAAAAGGTCAAACAGCTGGGGAAGAACAAAGAGAGCCATTGAGCCTCCCATGATAAACGACGCGGCAAGTACGAGTTTGGGGTAAAGCATTGCTCCTGAGACTTTTTTATTAAATTCATATGTTTTTCTTTGCTGAGAACCTAAATATTCCAGATTCTCTTCCAGCTTTCCAGCTTTTTCTCCAACAGCGACCAAACTCAAGTAAAGCTTGTCAAAAACTTTCGGGTATCTGGACAGCGCTTTTTCCAGAGGTTGACCATTCTGAATTTCCTTTACAACATCAGTTAAAACCTCTTTAAACTTCGGGTTTTTTGTTTGATCCCTGATGGATATAACTGCTTCATCAAGAGGAATTCCGCTTTTTAGCATAACAGATAGATGTTTTGTAAAAAGCATCTTATCAAGAAGCGTTACTTTAAAAAGTAATTTATTTAATATGGACAGTAATTTATTCACTTGTTGCTCTTAGTACCTCCTCTATTGTTGTAATTCCAAGTTGAACCTTGTTTAGCCCGTCTTCGTGCATTGTAACCATACCTTCTTCCCTTGCTTTTTTATCAATTACATCAGAATCCGATTTTTGAGTAATAAGAGCTTTTATGGCTTCACTTACTGCAAGCACCTCAAAAATACCAACTCTGCCGCTATACCCGGTTAAATGGCAAACGCTGCAACCCTTACCCTGAAATAATCTAACCTCAGGACCTGTACCCAGGAATTTTCCTACCGAGTCTTTTGGAAATTGCTTCGCGAGCTCATCAACGGTTTTTGTAAAAGAAAATTTACACTTTTCGCAAATTTTTCTAACAAGCCTTTGGGCAATAATAACATTGACTGTTGACGCCACTAAAAACGGTTCAATGTTCATATCGATTAGTCTTGGAAAAGCTGTTGCCGCATCATTTGTATGAAGAGTGGATAAAACAAGATGCCCGGTCATGCTTGAGTTTATTGCAATGTCAGCTGTTTCATTATCTCTTACTTCTCCAACATAAATAATATCCGGATCCTGGCGAAGTATGGAGCGCAAACCTTCAGCAAATGTTAAATTAGTTTTAGCGTTTACTTGTATTTGATTAATTCCTTCGATCTCATATTCAACAGGATCTTCAATAGTTGCAATATTTTTCTCTCTGGTGTTTAAAATTTTTAAAATAGAATAGATTGAAGTGGTTTTACCTGAGCCTGTAGGCCCGGTTGATAAAATCATGCCGTATGGCTTTTCAAATCCCTTCTTGACTTTTTCCAGAGCATCTTTTCCCATACCAAGGTCAGTCAGTCCAAATTGCCTGTAATGGGAAGTCAGCAGCCGTAAAACTCCTTTTTCCCCCTCCACTATAGGAACAATGGATACCCTTACATCCAGTTCCTCTTCCTTTAGTTTCATCTGAAGTTTTCCATCCTGGGCGCTTAAGTGTTCGTCTGTTCTTAAGTTTGACAGAACTTTTATTCTTGTTATTACCTGATCATGCAACTTTCTCGGGATCTTTAACTCATCATGTAGTATTCCGTCAATCCTGAATCTGACAAGGGAATATTCTTCTTCCGGTTCAATATGAACATCTGATGAATTGCTTCTGTAGGCATACTCAATCAGAGTTTCAACAATATTTGCAATCGGAGCTTCCTTAACTGCCGCCTTCCCGGCTTCATCAACCTGGCTTTTTAGAAGCTCATCAAATGTCTTTTGCAGTTCTTTTTTATAAAGATTCAGGCTTTTTTTTATACTTCGCGGTGTTGCAAAAAAAATATCTATTTTTTGCCCCGCTTTTTTGGAAACCATGCTGATGAATTCAGAATTTTTTGGATTAAAAATTGCAAGTTTTAATCCTGTTTGGCTTTTTCCGAATAATATAGCTTGTTGCTTCTCTGCAATCTCTTCGGGAATTATACGTAATAAATCAATAGGAATAGTTTCTTTTTCGAGATTTACGTAAGGCAGTTGTAGATAATCCGCAATTAGCTTGCCCAGATTTTCATCTGAAATTAAATCGTTCTCGAGGAGGGTGTCGTAGAGTGGTATCCTTTTTTCTATAGCTAAATCCCAAGCAGTTTTTAACTCTTTCTCGCCAATTATCTGGTTATCTAAAATTAGTTTGAAAAGATCCTTATCAGTTATACCTGCGGGCATAACATAAGTGTAGCATAATGTGAGACTTTAGTTAATTTTGAGTATAGATTTGGATTTTGCAACTACTTGTGCGGGAGTTATATCTGACTTAACTAAAAATCCCGCTGCTCCTTTTTTAACAGCTGTTGAGGCGTCTGCTGCAGTTGAAAGATTGGTTAAAATTAATACCGGAATTTTTGAAATTGAAGGATCTGCCTTTGCCTTTTCCATGGCTTCAATGCCATTTAACCTTGGCATCATAATATCCATCAAAACCAAATCCGGGGAAAATGATTTCATTTTTTCGAGGCCGGAAACTCCATCACCTGCAACCTCCACTTCAAAACCCCCAATCTCAAATTTCTTCTTATACATTTTTGATAAAAAAAGATCATCCTCTACAATTAATATTTTAGTCATTTTTTGTATCTAAAAGGTATTTTTTAGTATCTTCTACAACTCCTGAAGGTTTTACTACATCCTTCATCCAGTAATATACAATCTGATCTGATAGTTCCTTCGTTAACCCGGAAGCCTGGTCCTGTGGAATAACTGTAAGTATTGCAACAGGAATATTTTTAGTTCTGACATCTTCTTTCAGTTTTTTTAAGGCCTGCACTCCATCCATTTTAGGCATCATTAAGTCAAGAACTATAAAATCAGGCTGATCGTTTATGGCTTTGAATAACCCTGCTTCCCCTTCGACTGCGGTATCAACATCAAAATCGCTTTTCTCAAATTTTTCCCTATACATCTTAAGAAGTATAGGATCATCTTCTACAATTAAAACTCTCATATCTATATTTTCACTATAACACACTTAAATTTCCATATCAACAAACATTTGCAAACTTTCACCTACCTTTTTAGCGGCAGCCGTACCTGATCGGGTAGAGGAAAAAACAAAGGTACTTCCCTTACCAATTTCAGAACTTTCGATCCAGAGATCTCCTCCTAATTTTCTTGCAAATTCTCTCGATATGTAAAGACCCAAGCCTGTACCTTTGGGTCTGCCGGTTTGGGTTGTACTGATTTGTGTAAATTTACCAAATAGCTTTTCCCGGTCTTCTCTGGAAATCCCTAGTCCGGTATCTGAAATGCAAACACATAAATACTCTCCATTTACCCTAAACGAAACAGAAATTCTTCCGGAATCTGTAAACTTTATTGAATTGCCAATTAGATTACTTAGTATCTGTTTAAATTTATTCGGGTCAGTGTAAATTTTTTCCGCTGCCGGCTGAGTTTCCAGTACAATACCCTTTTCATCTGTTAAAGGCTTAAGCAAACTTAAAATTTCAGAAGCCAAATCTCCTGCAGAAAAATCTCCCAAAAGAAATTTAAGCCTCCCTGCTTCAATTCTTGAGGTATCAAGCATATCATTGACAAGTTGAATTAATCTATCAGTTGAAACAGCTATATCACTCAACGGGTCTTTTAGCTCCTCACTGAGGCTTCCAAAATCTCCCTCGAAAATCATAGATATTAACCCCTTTACAGCAGTCATCGGGGTTCTAAGTTCGTGGGATGCAATGGAAACAAATTCATCTTTAACCTTATCCAACTCCTTTAGTTTTTCATTCGCATTTTGCAGTTCTTTTTCTTTAATTTTTTCACTTCTAAGTGATGTAGCCATACTTTGAAACGCTGTTGATAGATTTTTAACCATCGTATTAATATTTTGTCCAAGCTCACCAAGTTCATCATTTGATAAATATTCAATTTTCCTGCCCAGGTTACCTGTTGCAATTATCTTTGTAATTTTATTGAAATATTCAATAGGTTTTACAACATACACCCTTAATAAAAACCATATCAAAAGCGTAATTGGGGTAACAATAAGAATGGTTATAATTATTAGTTTTATAATTGTAAATTTAACTAAGCTGGTCATGTCCTGGAATCCGGGATTTATAATCGGGTCAATGAATGGCAGGGTGAAGAAAGTTACCCAAATGGTGGAAATAAAAATTCCAAGGAACACAAGAAGTGCTAACTTTTTGGACAGGCTCATATAAACTTAAGTATAACATGATAAAATTTAGGGTATTGACAAGTTCGTATTATGTTTGGTAAAGTTATGGAGAACATATGCCGGTAACACTTTACAGAAAACAAAAACAAATTTTAGATTTTATTAAGCAGTATATTGATAAATACGGCTATTCCCCAACTCTTGGTGAAATTGCGGAAGCAATCGGAGTCTCATCTCTTGCAACTGTTCATGAACACATTGGAACCCTTGCCAAAAAAGGCGTTATTAAGCGTTTTGACGGAGCAATAAGGGGTATTGAGGTTCTTGATCAAAATATTTCGCATGCGCTTTCCGGAATTGAACTGCCGGTACTGGGTTTTATTGCAGCCGGCGCCCCGATTATGGCCTATACAGACCCTGATGCAACTATAAAAGTCGGTCCTACTATGGTAACCGGTAAAAAAAGATCCTATGTTTTACAAGTTAAAGGAGACTCTATGATTGAGGAGGGAATTTTAGACGGCGATTATGTGATTATTGAAGAGCAAAATACAGCTGCAGACGGGGATATTGTTGTAGCGCTTTTAGAAAACGGGCTTGCAACTTTGAAGCGGTTTTTTAAAGAACCGGATAGAATACGCCTTGAACCTGCAAACTCCTCCATGGAACCAATTTATGCAGCTTTTGGAGATGTTCAAATACAGGGAAAATGCTCAGGGGTTATCCGTAGGTTTTAATATCCTTGATAGCTCCAGTCCATATATCTTGACAATAAACCAACAAAAGAAGTGTATGCAGCTAAAAGTCCAAAACCGATACCTAACCGCATAGCCACATCTCTATGCCCACCTTCTTCAAGTCCAAGATTACTAATTTCCTCCTTAGCTACCCGGTAGCAATCAAGAGGCTGACGAAATTCAGGCTTACTTGCTAATTCAATTACCGGGTATTTATCCAATAACACTCCTGAATTAGTTTTCAGAGGATAATATTCCAAGGTTATTCCTTGGCACTCAGGTGTATTTTGAAGTACAGATTGACGAGTTTCCGGTGCATTTATAAATCCTTCCCATGTTGAAATTGCGAGTGTACCTAGCGCAGCTATCTCAAGCGTTACAAGAGACATTGTAGTTTTATTTATTGCGCGTTTTCCTGGTTTAGCAACTTCTGTTTGCACCCGGAGATAATACACAAAGTATTTGTAAAAGTCAACAATTCCGGATATACTAATCTTTATGCACTTTGATTTGCAGTCTTTGATACAAACTGTAGGTTACTTTGGAGTTTTTACAATAGTGTTTTTGGAATCCGGGCTTATGGTTGGGTTTTTCTTTCCGGGAGACTCACTGCTTTTTACTGCAGGATTTTTAGCTTCACAAGGGTTTTTGGATATAAAAATACTAATTCTTGGGTGTTTTATCGCGGCAGTTGCAGGAGACAGTATAGGATACTTCCTTGGTCAAAAATTTGGTCGGAAACTTTTTAGTAAAAGTGATTCAGTCTGGTTTCATAAAGATCACCTTAACCGTGCCCAAAGTTTTTATGATAAACACGGAGGAAAAACTATAATTTTAGCACGCTTTATTCCTGTAATTCGTGCTTTCGCCCCGGTTGTTGCGGGCGTTGGACTTATGAGGTACAAAAAATTTGTTATTTTCAATCTGGTTGGAGGGGTTCTCTGGGCAATAGCAATTCCTTTGGCAGGGTATTACCTTGGATCTCTAATCCCGGACGTCGATAAATATTTACTTCCAATCATCGGACTGATTGTAATTGCCTCCATCCTGCCAGCAGTTCACCACGCCCTAATGGATGCGGAAATCCGTGCAAGTATAGTAAACAGAATTACTCGTAGGAAGAAAAAATAACTGTCATTCTGAGCGAAGCGAAGAATATAAGCCCAGAATCATATCCTTCACTACGTTCAGGATGACAATATGTTATATATTGTAGCAACACCTATAGGCAACCTGAAAGATATTACCCTCCGGGCACTTGAAGTTTTACAGTCTGTGGATTCCATAATCTGTGAAGATACAAGACGTGCTTCCATACTTTTAAATCATTACCAAATTCCATTCGGTCATTCCCGCCCGCTTCGCCGGAGCTTCAGCGAGGCGAGCGAAGGCGGGAATCCAATTAATAAATCCTTGATCGTTTTAAATGATTACAACGAAGCAAAAATGGTTGAATCAATAATCCGCCGCCTTAAATCCGGAGAAAACTTTGCACTCATTTCAGACGCAGGAACTCCACTTGTTTCCGATCCGGGATATAAACTTGTAAGATCGTGCATTGAAAATGGCATACAGATAGATTCCATCCCAGGATCTTCATCAGTTATAACTGCACTCACATTATCTGGTCTTCCCCCTGATAAGTTTTTATTCTTAGGTTACCCCCCGGAAAAACCCGGTCAAAGAATGCAGCTTTTCAAAAGTCTTACTCTAATACACGAGAGTATTAGAGTAACATATATAGCATTTGTTTCTCCTTATAAATTACTTAGGACTCTGCAAGACATGAGGGAAGTTCTTGGAGATATAGATATAGTTTTAGCACATGAACTTACCAAAATCCACCAAAGTGTAGACAAGAAAAAAATTTCCGAGTGGCTGGAAACTTTAAAAAACCCTAAAGGAGAATATATATTGCTTTTTAGAATTTAAGGAATTATAATTTCTTCATGAAAGAAAGATCTGCAGAATTAAGTGCTTTGGAAATTCCGAATACATCTACTGTAGTTCAACATCCATTGTTAGAAAAAATAGGAGCATATTCCACTAATTTGGTCGGCGCTGCAATCCTAATTAATGGAGGTGGTACGCTTGCAAGTAGTATAAGTCATAATAGCTTAGTTTTATTCGCATTTGGATTTGGTATAGCTACAGGAGGAGCCATATTGATCTCAGTAGCAGATGATTGGAAAAAAAGAATATGGAAAGCAGAAATTACATCTGAACAAGAATAGTATTTAGCTACTCCTATTTAAAATCATTCTTTTTTCTGCCTGATGAAGCAAATCGTGAGCTGCCGGGGCTTCATACCTTTCTGCTACTATTCCATAAACCCCTTTTTCTACAAGAAATTCCAAAACAACCGGATTCAAACATAAACTTCCTTGTGCAATAAATGGGATTTTACTTTTATGCATAAGTTTTATTCCATCCTCAAGAAATTTAAGAAGTCCGCTCACTTCATGCTTATAAAAACTTACATCTTGCGAGTTGTGATCATAACCAGCAAAGTGCGCAGAAAGTTCATCAAGATTTAAAACCACCCCGTCAATCCCTGTTATTAAATACTCATCCAGGTTAATAATATTTTCAGGTACTGCTATTTCCAGCCACTGCTGCAAAGAATTTTTTCTCATTAGTTTTTTAACTGCAAGTTCTCTTTTTATTTGCATTAGTTCATTCACTCCCCGGACAAATGGAATTACCACATGAATATTAATTAGATCCTTTTTATTTCTTGCAAATAAAATTGCCTCACAAAGAGGATCAAGTAAGCTTTTTTGATGAAGAAGTCTGAGTGTGCCACGAATCTTTCCCATGCCTTCACTCATGTCTGCCAGTTTTACCAGAACTGGGCTCGGTGAAAAAGTAGTTCCACACTCCACAAGCTTGAAAATGAGCTCTTCAAAAGAAGTTTGAGGTTTATTAAGATCAAATATTTTTTCAGAGGAAATAAAAACACCATTTGCATCATCTACTGTTAATCCGGTTGAAAGATCCAGGAAAACTTTAACTGCACTCCTCGTGTGCTCACCTGAGAGGTGTAATCTAGAAGAATCCTCAACTCCACCTCCCAGGTGGAATGTAGACACATCGGGGGTGTTTTCCTGTATACCCGGCGTATATGGCAAAACTTTTGTTAACTTTATTCCATTATCCAAAATCCACTCATATTTATGCGGAATCAAGAGTCTTTTATTTGCAAGCTGCACCATCTCATCCAATTTCCTGCTTTCAAGCGGCAAAAGCTGCCCTGATTTTGAATCTATAATAGTTTCATCCAGCTCCGGTTCATAAAAGATAAGGCCAAAGCTATCTGGTTTTTTTGTAAATATTACAACTTGAGGAGCTAAATTTTCAGTAATGCCGATGTAAAACCCATCCTTCCAAAGTCTGTCTTTAATTTGATTTATCCAGCAGTAAAGTAATACGAGCCAAAGTTTTCTAACCCCTTTAATTTTTTCACTATTCACCAAAAAATTATCGTGTCCTTTGGATTCTTTTTCTAAAATTTCCGGGACAGGTGTCTTTTCTATTTCCTTTTTAACTAAACTCAGGCTTTGTTCAAATAATTCCTTATCACCAAAATCGAAATGCTCAAGAGTTGTTTTTAAATGAAGTACGGGTGGAGTAACAACTATTCCGTCAGCAACCGGAACATCAAGTCTTGAAAGTTTTCCAAGAAAAACATTTAGTTTACCAAAAATATTGGCATCCTCATCTCTTAAAACTTTTATAGGCAGAATTTCTATCATGGGGCTACTTCCACTATATCACCTATCTTGATTCCATTACCATCCGCAAATCCCCCATTTACTTCCAAAACCATATCCACTTCTTCTCTTGGCATATATATTGGAAGATCTTCATCCTTAGTTCCTGTCTCAGGTACCAAGGCATTTTTAATAACATCCACAACTTTTTTATCCCTGACCCAAATCATATCCAAGGGAAAACTTAAGCCCTTCATCCAGAATCCATATTTTCCAGGCTTTTCAAATATAAAAAGCATTCCGGAATCTGTTGCTAGAGATTGCCTTCCGCCCAATCCTTTTCTACGCTCTTCCGCACTATCTGCAATTTCGATTTTTACATTTGAGGTACCAATTTTTAGATTTTTATTTTCTGGAGTTTGCTGACCAAAGGGTAAAGAGGTTTGTCTTCCAGGACCAAAAAGAGCTATAGCAGCTAAAGCAACGCTAATTAAAAGAACAGCTTGAATTACAAATTTCTTCACTAAATTAAGTGTACCATAAGATGAATTTGTCATTCCGAACTTGTTTCGGAATCTCTGTAAAAGAGATCCTGAAATAAATTCAGGATGACGTTCAACAACGTCCCCAAAGCCCCTTTTTACCTTCCCTTGCTTCTCTTTGTGCTTCCAGAAACTGTTCACCGAATTTTACATCAGGCGGAATAGTTAAAACTTTTGCGAAACCTTCGCGTATAAGGTAATCATTTACAAACAGATAACTGCCATCAGAAAGCGGAAGGTAAATAAACCTTAACCATCTTTTATAAAGATCCGTGTCTGATACATCTTTTTGTAATATAACTTCTTTCCCTGTAAGCAATTTTTTTGCCTCATTTGAAGCCTCTTTACCAAAACACTGAACACTCTTTCTTGGATCCACAGTTTCCGGTGTATCAACCCCCAAAAGCCTTACTGTAAATTTACTGTTGCCTATTAATACTTGAACTGTATCCCCATCAACAACTTTCGTAACATAGGCTCTTTCTCCTTCGATTCCAAAAACTTCCGGTTCATCAGATGTATGCTCCGAACTGAGAGTTTCACTCCCGGCATAAACTTTCTGTTTAACTTCGGTAGACACACCAGGAGTGAATTGAACGTTTTGAGAAATATTTAACCCTAACCAAATTAAGATAAATCCAGATACTATAATAAATAAACTGAATAAAACCGGAAATTTAGCATTATTGACCATCAATTTGTAAACACTTGTGTAAACATCTTCCCATAAAACCCCCCATCAATCACTCCAATCCCTATTTTTTTAAAATCCGGGGATAAAATATTTGCTCTGTGTCCCTCTGAGTTCATAAGCCCCTGGTGGGCAAGTTCAAGTGAGGGGGCAAAAGCAAGGTTTTCCCCGATAACCTGATACTTTATGTCAAACTCTTCTGCTCTGTCTGCAACTGATTTACCATCAGGGGAATAGTGGGAAAAGTAACCTTTTTCAAACATGTCTTTGCTGTGAAACCTCCCGGCTTCTCTAAGCTTTGAGTCAAAAGTTAAAATAGGAAGTCCGCGAGAAGAACGTTCTTTGTTTACAAGTTCAATCATTGCAACTTCAGTTCCCTCATCTACATTAAACTCAAGCGTTTGAAAACCCAAATTAACTCTTTCGTTTGTTTTTGGCTTAATTGTCAAAAAAGTAAGGCTATCTTGTGAAATTCCCCCAAAAACTCGCTTTACAGGAGCTTCAAGCTGATAAGCCTCTTTTAAAAGAATAGTACCCAGTTTTGATGAATCTACAGCCTTTTTAACTTTCGGTTGAATAGGAAAAGTTGCAATTAAAACTAAAACCAGGGAGATAAAAATTAAACCCCTAAGAACCGCCGGCACAATAGATAAGTAAACACTTCCAGGCAGCCTTATTTTTGGAATGGATGGAAGAATCAACCTGATTAATATATAAAATAAGGCTTCAGTTAAAAACCATGCAATCATAAATCCAAAAACAAGCGAGAGACCATGAGGAAGACCGAATTGACTTCCTATTAGTTTAGCCGGGAAGTTATAGAATCTAAAAGAAAAAATCAGTGCTAAAAGAAAACTAAAAAGATCCAGCGTTTCCAGAAGAAATGGTCTCCCGACAGCTTCATATGCAAAAAAAATTAAAAGTGAAATAATAGCAAGGTCAACCCAATTAAGCCCCAAAACCATGTAGATATTCTACCACAAAGTTGTAACCCTAGATTCAAGATTGTATAATATAAAGTGGTCCGGTAGCTCAACGGCAGAGCAGGAGCCTTTTAAGCTCTTGGTTCGGGGTTCGAATCCCCGCCGGATCACTGATTCAAAAAATTCGCCGCAGGTGAGTTTTTTTGAATCATTTGATTTGGTAAGGGATTAAACCCTAGGTCCGATGTATATCGGACCGGTTCGCTTTTTTCCGCAGGA
>Ga0155571_102_pt1 | contig 38427 bp, 49 predicted proteins | sample RifCSPhighO2_12_FD_107228 | JGI IMG/M metagenome (GOLD analysis project Ga0155571, IMG submission 107228) | Candidatus Daviesbacteria bacterium RIFCSPHIGHO2_12_FULL_37_11 | reverse complement strand
TTTCCCGCCGGGAAGCGTTACCAAACTGTTAGTTGGCCCTATAAACTCAAGCGGGGGAGAGCCAAGAGCTTTACCTTTAAAAACCTGCTGATTTTGCATAAGGTAAAACCCAACACCGAGCCCAACAGCAAGAATAAAAATTATTGCAAGATTTATTAAGTTTTTTTTATTGCGAAGCAACAAATTCATTGTACCGTAATCTCTTTCTGGCAATAATCACCATAATCTACTCCAAAGTTCATTTTAGGTCTATAAAAATACAATAATTTAGCACCCGGACTAATTCCATCGTTTGAAGGTGTAATGTTAAAAGTAGTCGAACTATAACTATCATCAAATCGCTTGGTGTCAACGCCCCAAAAACATGAACCCGGACCGGTTGAGTTACTTATACATGTAAGAGGGCTTTCCGGATATATTTGATTTCCCAGGGTTGTCCTTTCAACGGTAAAGGATGAAGCCTGATTAGAAGGTATCGTGCCTGGTCCATTTATTACGCATGTAAACCCGGTTGCTGCTGTTGTAGGAGTAGGGGTAGGTATATTATTCTGACTGCAAGTCTGATCCATTTTACTTTGTACACAATCTACCTCTGATTGTTCTGTTTTATTACTTGAGTTTAAATCCATACTCCTACAAAGTGTCACTAGAGTGCTGTATTGAGGGTTACTTGCTAAATAAGCGTCAAATGTTAAATTTAAGTCTGTTGTTATATTCTTACAAGCATTAATAACAGTCAGATCGTCCTGATTAACGGTTCCATCTCTGATTAAATCTGCAGTGCAGACAGTACAGGAACCTCCTGTTGTAGTAGTTGGGGTAGGCTGACCTGGAGCTGTAGTAGCAGTTGGTGCAGATGTTGTAGGAGTCGGGGTACGGGTTGGTGATGGAGTTAGCGTAGGCTGGGCTGCTCCCGGATTCCAGGTAAGCTTAAGCAATATATTCTGGCTTTGGGTTTCAGGAATCCCATTATTGTTACTATCAGGAAGGGGTGCCCCGCTGGCAGCAAATGCCTCCAGGGTTGATCCTTCTCCTAAGGCCCTACCTTTAAAAATTTGCTGCTGGCGGACAAGAAATATAGTCAGGGGTATCGCTATCAGCAAGAAAATAACAATTAAAATCCCGCGCGCGCGCCTTTTATTATTTAATGTAGAAAGAAAATCCACTATACCTTAATAATGAGTTAAAAAGTACTTCTTTGTCAAGCACTAGCGTTAGATAGAAATTAAACTCAGAGAAAATATTGTGCGACGAGCAATTACTAACACAATCTAGAATTTTTTTGGTTAAGAAAATTCTGCTTATGTTTAATGTATTCTAAAAATCGGGTATTGGCACAAAACTCAAAAACTTTTACATCTGTCATGACGAAAGAACTGAATACGGTTTAAGTTCACTAACTAATTTCATAAAGTTAGTGACAGTTAAAACTTTCCAATTAGAAGGCAGCGGATCGGCCTTCTTCAAAAGCCACTTACTCTTTTCTGTATATGTACAAAGGGTTCACCAAATTTATTAACCAAAAATTTTTCTATTTTGTGCTCGAACTCCAGCCCTATTTTATTAACCTGACTGGCAATTTCAGTTCTGTATTTTCCAGATCCTAAATGGTAATCTTTGTAATCCAATTCTTTCCTTACTTTTACCATACCTCCAAATTTCAGCTGAATCCATCTGGAAGAAGGTAGATATTCAATATTATCTAAATCACTCACTGTTGGAAACCTACCATTTTCTCGATAGAAACGATCGATTCCTTCTTTTAGATCCTGTAATTTCCATATTTTATAATGCGCCATTTTAATCCTTTTTTTCTGCTAACGGGTGGAATTTCCTGTGTGCTTCTTCTGCGAATCTATCAGAAACGTTTACATATCTTGTAGTAGTGTTTAAAGACTCATGACCAAGTAGAATCTGAATTGCGGCAGGTGAAGCCCCTTCTTCTGCCAAATAGGTAGCAAAACCATGCCTTAGTGAATGTGCACTCGTAGGTACAATTATTCCCAATTTTTCCCTATAGCTTTTAATCTTGAACTGCAAATAGTTAGGGGAGATGCGACAATCTTTTTTACCCATTCTTCTACCTTTTTGAGGGACAAATAGGGCAGGCAGATTATCCTTCCTTAGTCTAAGATACGCATCAATTAAGGACTTGGCTCTCTCCGTAAGATAAACAAAACGCTCCTTCTTGCCTTTACCCATGATAAAAATTCTGCCGCTTTGATCAATATCCCGCCTGTTTAAGAAAAGCAGTTCGGAGATTCTCATGCCTGTTGCAAATAGAACCTCTAACATGGCACGGTTTCGAGATCCCACAATAGGATCTTTTTCTAGAACAGATGGTGACTCAATCAAAGAAGTTAATTCTTGGAGCTCAGCCACTTTGTAGTGTTTGTTCTCTTTTCTCACCATTCTAATATGCTCCGGCTGGATGGGAATTTTATAATCTTGAAAGATAAGAAACTTTAAGTAGCTCCTAAGAGAGGAGAGTAACCTATTCATAGAGCCACTCTGCAACTTAATTAAAGCATCCTCTTCTGAAATTGCAGTTTTGCGGTCAGTAGATAAAAGATAAGCTTTATAATGTTCTATATCTGACTTACCTACTTGATCAAAATCTTTTTGCATTTCTTTTTCAAGAAAATAGGCGAATGTGAGAAGATCCCGTTCATAATTATAAATTGTCTCGGTAGAGTAGTTATTTGTCTGCAGGTGCAACATAAAATCATCAAACAGAGGTAAGGATATTTTCTTTTTCAGCGGAGTGGTGGAACTTGACATTATGAGTGTTAGGTTGATTATACTCATAATAACAAGCCTGCATGCACCTGTCAAGAAGCATTATAGGTATAATTTAGTTAGCAACTCAGTAGCAAATTCTTTATAAGTATTCTTATTAGTAAGACAGGTCAGTCAGTAAATAGAATGGAATAAGAGTGGATCCTAACTATTAAACTAAGTTCTTATCTGCCATAATGGTAACAATGCAATCGCCTTCTTCACCTTTTAGAAGCCCTCTGAGCCTAATTAGGCTGAAGCCCGTAAATGCCCCAAAAACGGCTTTTTGGGGGATAAGAGCTCTTAATAGTCATCTAGAGTTTAGGTTGTCAAGAAGGTCTAAATTTAAAATTAGCATCAGCTAGTATAATTAGAAAATTGACTGGAATATTTGGACGGGAATAACCTTAAATTATGTACCAAAAAATTTCCATTTAAATGTTTAATTTTTTTGACTTCAAACTTAAAACTTCAACTGGAAGAGAGTATCCCCTAAAAATGCTTATCCCTATATTGTGCGACGTCAAAGTATAGGGAAGATTCAGTCATTTGTAAGAGTGAGTGGAACCCAAGTTTTACTAAAGTTAGCTATTTAGAAGAGAATGGTACGTTTCCTTGACTCTTGATTCTAGTGACTAAGTCACTTGTCCGGCTAGAGTATCCCTACCCCAAAGACGCCTTCGGGTTTTTCACGCCCAATATACAATTTTACACAAAGATCATTAGCAGCCATATTATCTTGTTGCCAAGTTCAAAAAGCAAGAAGTACTACCTTATAGTTTTCCACATTTGTGCCTATCAACTATATCATAATATATCATTCTCATAATTAAGAAGTAACCTATAATTTTTCACGTTGTTTTGAAAAATTTTTCACATTTATACTGAGCTTATCAAATTACTCCTCTACTCTTTATCTAATTTAGATTATTTTATCAACCTAATCTGTTATTTTTATATTCAGCCGGACCAGGATGTTGTTAAAAATGCAACTATAAATATAACCGCGCCTATACTCAAGTATTCCACTGCCGCTCTCCTATTCACACGATCCCTTAAAATTTGAGAAGAAAGCCCAATTAAAACGTACATCACTGATGCAAGGGTTAAAGACCACATCGTTGTTACCATAGGCCAAAAAGAAAGCGCTATGCTAAGCTCTGTTAAACTCAAACTGAGTATCATACTCTGCACTATTACTGCAATATCCAGCCTGTCTTTCATGTCAATTGACCAGAGAATTTGCATAACCAGTAAAAATCCTAAGGAAAAAACCAGTAACCCGTTCCATATGAATAGTAAATTAAAAGCATGTATTACATTAAACAGGAAAAAGGCTGTAATCAGAGTAAACAAAAATGCAGCAGTTGAGGCTGCGCGGTAAAGCGGTATAGTGCGGATTGATGCAACATTAAATACATTTTGTGATAGAAGCAGAGAATAAAATGACAGACCGAAAATTAAAGCCACAGGTAATCTGGTTAACCACCTTACCGGAAGAAGAAAATAAAAACTTGCCAGCCCAAGCACAAATAATGTCGGCAGGATTAAAAGTACAGCTGCTTTTAAAAAATTAATTCCTTCCCAAAGCGCCCAAAGTGAAATAAAGTAAGCCAAAATTGTAAGACCTGTTAAAAATTTAAACCGTAGATTAAAATCAACAAGCTGGGTGGAAACCAAACCAAATGTAAGTATCACTGACGCTATTATAATTTTTTGCCTTTTGTTTAGTCCAAAGTCCATACTTTTACTTTGCCGCTATCTTAAGAACATGAGTAATAGCAATCGCAATACCATCTATTGCGTCATCTGCATGACCCCCTTTCCATTTGGCAGTTAGTTCCCGAAATCTTTTTCCATTTGAACCCAGGAATTTTCTAACTCCCTCATGAACTAATTTTTTATCTGCCCTACCTGCTCCTGCAATCATTAGCTTAACTTGTAAACCGGTGTATTCATGAATAGGTACGCTATGCTTTCCTGCGGATAACATTATTACTCCCCTTGCCTGACCAACAGCCATTGCAGTCCGGTGATTTATTCCGAAAAAAAGTAATTCTATTGAAATTAGATCCGGTTTATATTTTTCTATCAACCCCTCTATTCCATGATGGAGTTGAACCAGTCTTTTGGGCATTACATCTTCTTTGGAAGTACTTATGTTGCCATAATCTACAAGTTTTATCCCATACTCAAATTCCCGACCTAAAATATCATCGGGAACTTTAATTATGCCAAACCCTGTTGTAGCTGTACCGGGATCAATACCAAGAATAATCATAGTCTAAGTTTTCCAAGATACAAGTATCCAAGTATTCCAAACAATAACCAATAACCAATATTTAAAAATTAAGAATTTGGTCATTATTATTTGTTTGTTACTTGTATCTTGTTACTTGGTTATTAATTCATCAGTAATTTCAAAATTACTGTATACTTTTTGCACATCATCACTCTTCTCTAGTTTCTCAGTAAAACTAATCACCTTTTCAGCCAGCTCTTTATCTGATATTTGCTGAATTGTTGTTGGTTTCATAACAAGTCCCTGATCTTCTATCTCAAATCCAGCCTGAGTAATCTTTGTACCCATAGTATTAAGTTCTGAGCTCTCTGTATAAACTAAATACTTTTGCAAATTTTCATCTAAATAGTCCTCTACATCTTCCGCCCCAAGATCTATTAATATTAGCATTTCGTCTTCTAAATTTCCCCCTTTGCTTTTCACTCTTATTTCCCCTCTTTTTTCAAACATATATGAAACTGCCCCCTGACCTGCTAAAGTTCCCCCATTCCGCTCAAAGATACTTTTAATTTCCTGATTAGTTCTTAGTTTATTATCTGTAACTCCTTCAATAATAAAAGCAACTTGTCCGGGTCCGAAACCTTCATATACTACCTCTTCTAAAACATCTCCTCCAAGTTTTCCGAGACCCCTATCAATTGCCCGCTCGACATTTACACTTGGCATATTAACAGACCTTGCTGTATCTATGGCCATTCTAAGCCTAGGACTTACATTTGGATCCCCAGAATCTCCAAGTTTGACTGCAATAGTTATACTATTAGCAAGCTTGGTAAATGTTTGACCTCGCTTTATATCCGCCATCCCCTTTTGCCTTTTGATTGTACTCCATTTACTATGTCCGCTCATGTTGAATATTCTATCAGTAGTAAATATATTAGTAAAGTTAAAATAATATTACAAGTTTACCTGTTTTTAGTTCTGAGAGGTAAAATTTGTTGAAAAAAATTAAACTAACCAATAAAACCCCGAAACATTGACAAGTGAACTCTTACCTTCTATACTTTCCACTTGATGGATGATCAAGCATCTTCTAACCTTTCTCAACAAGCAATTGACGCAGCGCTTTCCTCAGACTGGGAAAAGGCAATTAAGTTAAACATAAAACTTATTAAAGAGTTTACAAACGATGTTGATGCTTTAAACAGGCTTGCTCACGCTTATTTCGAAATGTGTAATTATAAACTTGCTAAAAAATATTACTCTCAAGCTTTAGAAACCGACTCATATAACCCGATTGCTATTAAGAATTTAAAAATACTTCAATCTTTCAAAAAATTAAACGGTCAAAAACCAGTTCTTTCAAATCACCATGCAAAAATTTCCTCATCTCTTTTCTTACACGAACCAGGTAAAACTAAAGTTATATCTCTCCTTAAAGTTGCGGAGCCGCAAAAAATATCCAAGGCTTATTGCGGCATGAGCGTTGAACTTATTAGTAAAAACCGGGGTATTACTATATTAGATGAAAATGGAGGATATTTGGGAGTACTTCCAGACGATACTGCTCACCGCCTTATTAAGTTAATAAAAGGCGGCAATCGCTACTTAGCATTTATAAAATCTATAAGGGTTAACGGTATTGCTATACTTATACGGGAAATTTACAGAGCTGCAAGGTTTAAAAACCAGCCGTCTTTTCTCGAATATTACTCAGACCCTCCTTCTCCAACAATCATAATACTACCAAATAATACCGAAGAGGAAGTTAGTTATGAAGAAGACCAGTAAATCTTAAAATCTCCTCTTTAGTTAATTTGTATCCAAAAGAGGGTATAAAAATTCTTTTCCTGTAGTTTTCAAAAATCTGGGCGCTTGTAAATGGTTTGGGAATTTTATGAAGCAATTTTCCTCCTATATTTTCAAGCGTACTAACTAATATTTTTTTCCTCTCAATATCCTGAACAAATAAAACTGCTCTTATTTGACCATGATTTCCATTTAGTATAACTTGCCAGAAAAATTGCTCATCCTCGTCAAGTGCCGGAAAATTTTTAAATATATCACCGGCAAACTCACCGGTTTCTTTTCTGCCAACTTCCCATGCAATCAGATCTCCTGAAACTCTTGTGTAATCCTCAAGCTCTAAAAGCCCCAGGATTTCACTAAATCTCTCAGATAATATTTTTTTAGGACCAAATATTACCAAAACCTGTAGATTCCCTTTAAAAAGTCTTTCAAAAGATAACAATTTCCCTTGGCATAAGTCTAAAAGCATACCTAATACTTGAAGGGTTAAAAAGTTAGGCTTTTTTACAAGATAAATTCCGTATTCCTTTAGTGCATCAGGTATTTCCTGATAATTTTTCATCGATAAATATGCCAACACTAAACTTACCGATAAAATTATGAAAAAGATTAAAAGATAGAAAATCATCGCGATGCCATATCTTCACCTAATACTAAAATAATTTGGGCACGTGAGGCAAACCTGTCTACCCAAGCAGCAGATTGCATTTCCATTTTAGCATACTTTGAAGTAAAAATTTGCTTAAACCGCTCCAATGTTTCACTCCTTGCTCCCAAAACTTGAGTATATTTTATCTTAAAATCAGCATTATCTGAAATCACCACATTTCCGCCCATATTGGAAATTATTCTGGAAATCTTTTGAGCCAGCCCAGGATAATCTGTCCCGTTTAAAACTGCAACAGTTTTTTGCTCGTTTCTTATATTCGGATCGGATAATTTTTCCAGAACAAACAAATCCAACTTCTCACCGGCAAAGTATACTTTTGTATCATCTGCAAGTTTTGAGTTAACTAATAATTCAGCTATTAGAAGATCTGTACTCTCAAATTTATCCGATCTTATCTGAAAAATAAGTGCATACAAACGCAAAAGTTCAATAAGCGTAAGGTCGGTTTTACACTTATTGAATAAACTTAACGCAGAAAAAGGATTTTTATTTAAAATTAAGAAAAAATCAACCGATGAAATACCTCCTTCCGATTGTAAAAATCCATCAATCGGGAGGCCAAAAAAGTTAGAAAGCGAATCTTTTAAGAGTTTCGCTTCTTTTTTAGAATCTCCCCGCTCCAGATCGAATATTGACCTTACTTCCCACCTGCCAAATCCCCCGGGAACTTCAATAAATGTGTTGGGGGGAATGTTTAAATTTAATACTTTTTTTTCTAAAGGATTTATCACAATTAAGGAAATATTCTCGCCTTCTTTATAAACTAAGTTAAAATTAGAACGACCATTCCAGCTATAGGGCTTTTGCTCAAAACTGGAATAAAGAGGTTGAGATAAACTGCTTATAAAACGCAGCAGATTTCCAACCAGTAAACTAACTAAGATTACTGCAAATACTAAAAGTGCAAGTTTATTTTTTTTCTTTTTTTTTATATGAGTTTGCGTATTCTTCCAGCTACTATTGTTTCTTTTTATCATAGGCAAATCCAATGAACTTTTTTATCCCTGCTTCTTAATTAAACATTAAACTACTTGACCGCGCAATAGCATATCATGTATAGTATGAACTTATACGTAAGTATTTATACAAAGGAGGTGATATTTAAATGAATACAGATGACCCAAACAATCCTCAAGGAGGAAGCGCTCCTTCAGCGGATATTCCGGCCTCTGATACAAATACCCCTGCAACAGAACCAGCTCAGGAAACGCCACAGCCAATGGGTGGAAATGAACCAGCTCCTACTGAAGGCGGTATGGATGCAACTGCAGCAAACTGTCATTGCGGAAAACCATCAACAGGTGGAAATTGCACAGGCTGCAACATGCCGGAAGCAACTTGTAATTGTGCTCCAGCAGCATAATTGTCATTCCGAGCGAAAAGCGAGGAATCTCCAGGTTAACCTGCCTGTCGGCAGACAGGTCTTGAGATCCTTCGCTTCGCTCAGGATGACATCTAACCCATCCACATATTTTTAAGTTTCTTGAACCCCCCATTTTTAATTGTTTTTCTTATTTTTTCCATAAGTTTTGTTATGAAAAAAACATTGTGGTAAGTTGCAAGCTTGTGATATAAAATTTCCTTTGCTAAAAATAAATGCCTTATATACGCTCTTGAGAAATTTTGACATGTATAACATTTACAATTTGAATCCAGAGGTTTTGAATCTGATTTAAATTGAGAATTGACAATCGAGAATGTAAAATTGTTTTTTATCTGTCCAAATGGAGGCGAAACATAAATTGAACCGTTTCTGGCACGTCTTGTAGGCCCTACACAATCAAATAAATCCACTCCCCGTGCAATATCTTCAAATAAATCCTCTACTTCCCCTATTCCTAAAAGATGTCTTGGTTTTTCTTCAGAAATAATATCGGTTACCCAATCTACCAGTTGATAAAGTTGTTTTCTTTTTCCGTATATACCACCAACAGCTATAGCTGAAAAATGTTTGTCCGTAAATTTGGCAGAACTTATTCTAAGACCTTTATCTAAACCCCCATGAATTACTCCAAAAATCAGGGGTGACCTCGCAGGTCGCATGCGTTGGACCTGCGAGGTCGATTTTCGATATGCCTCTAAACTTCTCAATCCCCATCTTTCAGTAAGTTCCAGACTTTTTTTCGTTTCAACTTTTGTAAAATGTGAGCTTTCATGATCATCAAAGGCAACTATTAAATCCGCACCCAGATTTCGTTGGATTTCCATAGAGGTTTCAGGAGTAAGAATATGTTTCGACCCATCAAGATGTGACTGAAACTCAACACCTTCTTCCGTAATCCTGTTCAATCTAGGTTTTGCAGTAATTTCTTTTCTCGCTTCCCATTTCCCATTTCCTGCTTCCCGCTCTACTACTTTACTGTCTCCAAACTCAAGTGCTGCGCCAAGTGAAAAAACCTGGAAACCACCTGAATCTGTCATAATTGGACTGTTCCAATTCATAAATTTATGAAGTCCGCCTAGTTTTTTTATTAGCTCATCCCCGGGACGAAGCATAAGATGATAAGTATTTGCTAAAACCATCTGAACCCCAATTTCATTTAGGTCTTTTGGCGAAAGAGCTTTTACAGTTCCTTGAGTCCCGACAGGAGAAAAATTCGGAGTTTCAACTTCTCCATGAGGAGTGATTAATTTTCCTGCTCTTGCTTTACCTTCTTTGTGAATAATTTTAAACTGCACGGAGTTTTACCTTTTATTTCTGGAATTCTCTAAAATTGTGGGAAATGCTAAAATGGCAATTGCTAAAAGCATAATTGCTCCTGTAAGATAAAAAACTTTTAACCAGTCTAAATTCAAAATCAGTTCCATAAATTATTCCTTTTTATTACCTTTCAAAAGTAGCATACTTTCAATTAGACAACCCATTGTTAATGCTACACCCAATACTACCATAAAAGGATCTATCTTCTCAATGGGGTAAAATATCGGGCCAATTGAACTTCCAAAAAATAAAATACTTAAGTTTGAACTAAATTCCGCTAATTGTCTTAATTGATCTTTATTAAATTTTATCACTGCGCAATATTAACATACCGAATTTACTTTTTCATTGGTGGATTTTATAAATTAGTCTAAAGCAAGCCTTGCCTCTGCCAGGGATCCTGGGGTTATATAGGAAGTGGATATTGTGGAATTCTAGTCTCTGTATAACACCCCTCAATAAGATTCTCTCTATGTTCGTCAAATGTATATCTTTGAAGATCTGGGATATTTGGATGTCTATATCTATAAACACCTGGGGTAAAACTTGCATCTAATTTATCAACTGATTCAACAAGATTTGTTGATTGCTTGTTTACATATCCTCTTATGTTTTCAATATATGTATCCCTTAAATCAGATCCCACAACACCTAAGTACGCCTGATTTGTTTCTTTATTCCCAATAACTACTGCAAAATTACCTCCATAAGCGAATTCTCTTCTGTTAACTCTCATATTCCATAGTGCATCGAAATACAAACTCACACTTTGACTCTCCTCTAGACACACTAATAAAACCTCGCGGCTTCTGTTATTAAAAGGGTGCCATGAGTCCGCTTGAGAAGATTCTGGATGAACTAAATTACCTGCTGCAATTGCACCAGCTCCAATAATGCTAAATATTTTTGATTTTATGCAAGTACTTCCCTTTTCTTTTCCGCGTTGTACAGGAGTATTAAGTTTTATTTCATTCTCTGATGATCGTTCCATTGGGTGAAATATATCATAGTAATACTTACTATGTCAATACCCTGTTATTCCCAGGCCAAAGTTTTTCTTTCAAGTTTTTCCATCTCTATTTTAGCCCTATCCTTAAAATAAGCCTTATCCCCTAAGTGATCTTTAATAATTTCCGCAAGATGATCCCCTGTTATTATTGCTGGGATTAAAACTAAATTTGCTCCTGCCTTGTATAAAATTTCAGCTTCAGTTGTAGTAGCTGCTCTTACAATTATCGGGACACTAATTTTTCTTGATTTCAGTTCTTCTATCAACAGAAGCCCGTCTCCTAAATCCTGTACTGTAGAAATTATCATCCTTGCATATTTTAAGTTTATCTCATCCAAAATATCCGGATCTCCTACATCTCCATATATTACATTAATCCCCTCTTCTACCAGTTTTCCAATATGGCTTGGATTAAAATCCAAAACTACATACGGAATTTTTTCAGCTTTTAAATATTTTACGAGCTCTCCCCCAACCCTGTGACCGCCTACTACAATTATATGATCCAAAAGCTCTTCGCTGAAATGCTGCTCCTCAAGTTCGTTGTGAAAATTTTTACGTTCAAAAAAACCAATTGCAGGTTTTAACAATTTGTATAAACTATTTGATTCCGCAATCATTATAGATGCAACTATCATTGATAAAACACCGGAAAGTGCAATTGCAGTGAGCGCATCCTGAGACACATACCCATTTTTTAGCCCTACTAAAATAATAATTAACGAAAACTCTGAGATGTGAGAAATAGAAATCGCAGTTTTAAACATCGTATGTTTCCTAAATCCAAATGCACCAAAAATCAAAAGAAATATCGTAGGCTTAAAAAGCAATGTGTATAAAGTAAATATAATTGTGATTGGCAAAACTTTATACAGGTTTCCAAATTGAACCTGGGTTCCCAGGTATACAAAAAACAGCGTAACAAAAAAATCCCTTAAGGGCTTTATTTTACCCTGAATCTGAAAGTGGTAAGGGCTTGAAGCAAGCGCTACGCCTGCCAGAAAAGCTCCAATCACCTCAGAAAATCCCAAAAATCTTGAGAAAGCAACATATATAAAACACCAGGCTAAAGCTGTTAGAAACAAAAGTTCCGGCTGTTTCGAAACAGCCTTAAAAACAATAGGCAAAAAGTATCTGTGTAAAAATATTACAAGCCCAAAGAGCAAAGAGGCTTTTAGGAATAATGCAATCAGTGGAAAAGCATTTTGAAAACCTAAATTAAAAATGGAGCTTCCCACTGTTAACCCAAGAAGAATTACTACTGCAAGCAAATCCTCCAGAAGCAGTATTCCTATTGCAAGTTTACCGTATAAAGCTGTTATATCTTTTTTATCCAAAAGCAGCTTGATTACCAGAATTGTTGAGGAAAAGGATAAACCAATTCCTAAATATATGGATTCTATATCATCAAATCCAAGAAGTTTTGCAACAGTTGAGCCAGCAATCGCTGTAATTAATACCTGCATAAACCCTGCAACTAAAACAGGCTTACCAACCAATTTTAACTCCCTTAAATCAAGTTCCATACCAACCAGAAATAGTACAAAAGCAATACCAATATCAGGAAGAAAATGCAAAACTTCTGATGAGTGAACATCAAAAGCAGCAGTGAGCGCGATTAAAAGTCCACCTATCAGGTAAGCTATTAAAAGCGGCAGCTTAAAACGTAACGTAACGTAACCTAGTATTGAAGCAAGCCCAAGTATTATTGCAAGTTGTGTGAAGATATTATCCATAATGCTTTCTTTAAATCCTCCGGCATCTTACTTTCAAATTCCATCCATTCACCCGAGACGGGATGTTTAAACCCTATCCGGCTAGCATGTAAAAACTGCCTCGGACACCACCGCCGGTCCAGCCGGTACATTTTTCTTCCTGCATATTTTTCATCAGAAACAACCGGATGACCTATGTATTTTAAATGTACCCTAATTTGATGCGTCCGTCCAGTATGAGGGAAACAACGAAGAAGTGTAAAGCTTCCATAATCCATCTTTTCCAGTTTTCTGATCTGAATTTTATTAAAATCTGGAAACCATACCTGATACTTGATACTTGATACTTGATACTTGCTTTTCGGTTCATACTCCGTTACCGCCTCTTTTCCCGATTCCATTACTGTAAACTTTTCTCTGTTTCCAGGGTTTCTCCCGATCGCCCCTTCAACAATCCCCCCTTTCTCAATATTTCCATGAACCAAAGCTAGATATTCCTTCTTAACTGTTCTGTCTTTAAATTGAGCTTGTAAGTTTTCAAAAGCTTCCACAGTTTTTGCTACAACTAAAAGCCCCGATGTATCTTTATCAATTCTGTGAACTATCCCTCCACGATTAATATTTATTCCGAATTCTTTTCTTAAAATTTCTTCTAGAGTATTTTCTTTTTGAGTTTTAGAGTTATCAACTACAAGCCCGGGGGGTTTTTCCAAAACCAAAATATACTGATCCTCAAATATAACTTTTATTCCCGTTGTCATTCTGAGTGTAGCGAGTGTATTCAGGATGACGCTACGTGCCATTTTTATCAAGGTATGTTTTGATCTCCGCCAAAATCTGATCAGGGTTCATTGCGGATTTTATTAAATACCCGTTTGCTCCCAGATCAAAACACTGCTTTATTACAGCATCCTGCCCGAGATTGGTTAAAACTACAATTGGACCGTTAAATTTGGACGGGGGCTTAACACGCAGATCCCGCAAAATCTGCATCCCGTCTTTTTTAGGAAGCATAATATCTAAAAGTATTAAATTATACCCGCCGGCAATTATTTTGATAAGACCAATATCACCATCCGGAGCTGCATCAACTTCATAACCTTCAGCTTGCAAAAGCTCCTGATAAAACTCCCTTAAAAACTGGTCATCTTCAATAATTAATATTTTCTTGGTGTTATCCATATGGCTTAATCTTAGAGTGTCTAGTGACAAGAGTCAAGAGTCTAGGAAGAAAAATACTTGACTCTAGACTCTAGCGACTAAGTCACTAAATCGCAACCGGTTCAAGTCCCTTTGCTTCTCCTTTTGATTTAATATGAAATTGCTCGGCATTTTCCAGAATTTGAGCTGAGGCAACCGGGAGTGAGAAGAAGAAAGTTGATCCTTTTCCGAGTCCTTCAGAATTTACCCAAATCCTCCCGTTCATTAGCTCAACAAGATTTTTTGAAATATAAAGACCGAGTCCTGTACCACCGGAAGTGGAAAGTGATTCATACGAAGAATCAAGCCTTCCAAATTTCTTAAAAAGCTTTCCCATATCTTCTTGTGAGATCCCCTGACCGTCATCTTTAATTGAAATCTCAACTACTTTGCCGTCTGTAAAAAAATTAATTGTTATTATACCTCCAGGGAATGTAAATTTTAGAGCATTTCCTATTAAATTAAGTAGGATTTGCTGAACTTTCTCAGGATCTGCAAAAGCCTGGGGAAGTTTTTGTTCTAAAATTAAAATCTTTAGCTTTTTCTCCTGGGCTTTTGCGTTAACATCCTCTACTATTTCTTTAACAAGATCCGCAAAATTAAAGGGTATCGGACTTATTTCGATTTTTCCACTCTCAATTCTTGAAAGGTTTAACATATCTGAAACCAGATTAATAAGCCGCTCTGTTGAAATTAGCGTTCTATATAAGTACCTTTTTAGTTTCTGTGAAAGCGGAATATCAGATTTATGAAGCGCCATCCAGGCATACGAACGGATTGCAGTCATAGGAGTTCTAAGTTCATGTGAAGCTACAGACACAAATTCATCTTTTAAGCTGTCGAGTTCCTTCAATTTTGTATTAGCCTGTTCCAGTTCTCTTCCTGTTATCAAAACATCCTGATAAAGTATGGCAGAATCCAGGGCGATACCAACTACTTTAATAACTCTTTCGATAATTTTTTTACGCGTATCAGTCACTTTTGATTCATTTTTCGGCAAGCTGAGTATGATAACACCAATGGTTTTTTTCCTGGAAGTTAGAGGAAATACGAGTGATATAGCAACATCACCAACATCTTGTATGTATCTTGCTTGTCCTGCTGTAACATGAGGTTTCAACACTTCATAAAGTGAATTCGTCGACCGGGACACCCTATCATGCGCTACTTGAACTGCTATATTATCGATAGTATTCAGAGGCGTTTCTAAGCCTTTAAAGTTAAACCCCAATTTCGCCACAGCTGCCTTAACCCTTTCGGTTCGGGAAATAGCAATTCTTCTTAGCATTTGTTTTTTTTCATCAATCATCAAGATTACTCCTACTTGAAAACCAAGGTCAAATGCAACAGCGTCGGAAACTTTTTGAGCTACATCCTCAACATTTGTAAAAGAAGACAAAATAATATCGTTTAATTTTTGGAGTAAATTTAAAACTTTAGTTTGTTCGCTGCTTGATCTAGTTCTGATACGAAAATAAATATCAAACAGCAGGATTAATCCAAGTACAACAAGAATGCTTAATAATATTGTATCCATTAAAATTATTATATTCCACTTTTATCTTGATTGAAATATTTTTTGAACTCTCGAGCTTATATTCTTTAATAAAACATGGTACAGCTTTTCTCTCCCTTGATAAGCTTTCAATTTTTTTGGTTCAAAAATCAGATCCGGGAAGATTGCTTTAAATCTGTTTGGGTGAATATTACCCCAGCGCACTACCTCAGGTTTGCTACCAGTTAAATCAATTATTGTTGTAGATGTAAAATGTTTAAAAAAGGGGAACCTACCAATTTTCAGGTTATCATAGACAAAAACATCAATATGGTTTCTTAGTTTGCTCAAAGCCTCCTCTTGTTGAAGAATATGATATGTGTCTTCCCCGTGAAGATTAGCAGAAGTACCGACCATAACTTTGTAGTACTGAGTTAAAAGTTTTCTATATAATACAGGAAATATATCATATTCCTCTTTACTTGCCTCTCCTGCAATCAAAACTGTTATCTCTCCTTCTCTATTTACCATAGTTGCACCTTTTGGTAACCAATCTTGAGCAATTAGAATTAACCCTACTGCTCCTATATTAAAAGCTCGATGAACCAATTTAACAGGTGTGGTTTTCAAAAGTCGGGCACAATTTACTAAAGCTTTTGTTTTATGAAGCTCGGCAACAAACGGAGCTACATCAGGAATACCAGAGATTGCAACTCCTTGAGACGCCTCCCTGCTCTTAATTTTCTTCATCCTATCAACTACACCGTCATTAGCTAAACCAACCAGGGCAAAAACTCTTCTCTCTTTTTTACCGTACGGGATTACAACCAGCTTATTTTGCAAGATATGAGAAATTATTTCGTCAATATTATCTTTGTGGGCGTTGATAACTTTGGCGCTAGAGACAAAGTCAGTATCCATTAAATAAATTTTAACGCTTTTTGAGAAGAATATGCCAGAGTTTACGATATTTATGATCCACTGATTCACTGTGAAGAGGGTGAAGGATTTCAACCATTTCCAGAATTTCAAAGTTTTTTTTAAACTCTGACCTAACCTCTTTTTCTTTAGGAAAGTAAAAATAAGAATTTATCAAGTGAGCTACCTTTTGCTTGTCTCCCTTATAATTTTTATCTGAAAATATTATTCCTCTTTCATTAATTTTGTTTATTGGATATCCATAAAAATCAATATCATTTCCGGAAAAAGTTACAATGAGGAGTGGAGCTCCTTTTTTTAATACCCGATGTACTGATCTAATATATTTTGGCCAATCTTCTCTGACAATATGAAGGAAAGATAAATAATCGTGGGCACCATCAAAGGTTTTATCTTTAAAAGGCAAGTCTAAAATATCTGCTTTCAGAATTCTCATTGTTGAATCCAAAATTCTCCTTCTGGCTAATTTTCTAGCTTCTTTCAGGGGTTTATCAATATTATCTACACCTGTTATATGGATAGAAAAAGATCGTAATTTATCTGTTTTCTCACCCGCACCGCAACCTAAATCAAGTATTCTAGGTTTCATTGATCTTCCATTTGAAAGACTTATCAAATTTGTAGTTAAATGAGATAAAAAAAGCGGAGTTAGAGATGAAAGAGGATGTTTTCGCCATGATACTGGATCATTTTCAGAATAAGCTCTTTCAAGCTGATCAGCCTGATCCTTATATGTTTTTGTTAATCTTCCAATTTCTTTATCAAATTCTTCCTCCGTTAGAGGATACAAATTTTTGACCATATTTAAATATCATAACATATTTTTTACAGAAAAATCAAACACTATGGGATGATATAATTTAATTCTTTCGCACAGTTGCAAAATCAGCAAGTTCTGAAAGAAGGTTTTGGTATTTTGGATCCAGAGTAAGTTTTGGTATAAACTTTTTTCCATCATCCACATACTTCCCGGATAATCTTTTAGAATAATCCAGGGAACTTGAGCTCCTGATTATTTTTCGTACCCTTTCCATATCCTTTTCCGACAAATTTTGATTTCCAAAGGCATATTTTAAAAATTTTAAATCCTCACCTTTTGCATTTTCGAATGCTTTAACAATTAATATGGTTACCTTGGATTCCCTAATGTCAGAATCCACCGGCTTACCTAATTCTTCTTCTGTTGAAAACATACCCAACTCATCATCTCTTAGTTGAAACGCTATGCCAATTGGAATTCCAAAATCTTTAATAGCTTTTAGACTTTTTTCGTCTGCTCCAGCCAAAATTGCTCCCAATGAAATTGGTCCGGAAATAGTATATTCGGCTGTTTTATACCTGTGAACACGTAAGACATCCTCTTCGGAAAAAATTTTCTTTTTATATGAAATATCTAAAGCTTGCCCTATTCCTGTTTCCATTAAAAAAAGGCTCAAGAATTGAGTTGCTTTTGAAAGCCGATCCCGGGGTAAATTCAAATTGTTTAAAAGATAACTGGCCAAAAAAAGTCCTTCGTCACCAATATTTATGGCCATTGAGGCACCGTAATGATTCATCCTGTCCTTTAGTTCCATATCCAATGTGTCTTTATCCACACCGGATATGTGTGCTGAATATTTTTTGTGCATGGTGGGCTTTCCACGGCGGAGGTCATCCTGATCCATAAAATCATCATGAATAAGAAGCGAGGCGTGAATTATTTCAATTACCAGTGAAGCCAGCAAACCAGTTTTATGGTCTTTGCCGCCAAACATTTCATAACCCAGTAAAACCTCACAACCCCTAAGTTTTTTTCCACCTTCCAGAAAATCTTTAAAATCATCAATCATTGCTCCGGCAATTGGTGCAATTTTTATTACTTCTTTTTTTTGATCAGAAAAAAATTTATCTATGACAGGTTGGATATTGTGGTTATATTCTTCAAGGTATTTTAAAAAAGTTTGCATAGAAAAACAAAAAAATCTAATAAACTACATCGTTGAAAATTATTTTCTTAAGAGTAATGCTAACCCCTCAATTATATTATTTACTTCCGAAATTGGCTCTTTGATTTCTACACCAGCCTCCCGAATTGCCCTAATCAAATGATATCTATATTCAAAAAACTCGTCATTTTTTTCATCCGATTCATCATCCCAAGGTTCAGAAGAAGGTAGTAAACCTGCTTTACTTCTAAAAGCATTCACAATTTCCCAATTACCCCATCCAGGATTACTTGGAATTCCACCGTCTAGCCATAGTAAACTTCGAACTTCCTGCCTCAATATAAGATATGGACTTCTGGGATCGACTAGCCCAGCAGTTTGGTAAACCTCCCCAGATCCTGAATAATCTTTAGGATTTCTGATATATTTACCCGATTTATCACCAAATCGTTCATGCATAACAGTATAATTAAATCATATCTTGATTAAAAAGTCAACTATAGGATCTACTTGCATATTTTAAGCTTATATGGTAATATATGATTATTAAAGGTTGGATGCCTTAGTAGTCACTATCCATAACTGGACGCTTAAGCTAAGGATTATCTCGGCCAGACCGAGATCTCCAACCTTTTTTAGTGCTTACTCGTAGAGAAGCTCTACTTAGTTTTGGTTTCCCATATAAAACTTCAAGAATATCTTTAGCTGTGACTACCAATATGGCTTTATCTTCTTTTCTAAAAACCCTTATTCCAATGTCATGAGCAGGGCTTTTCTTACCAACCAGTCCAAAATCTATTTCCGGGCTTTTTAGTTGATATTTTTCAAATAGCTGAAGCAGAATATTTTTAATATCAGGTTCATGGCCAAAGTATTCTTTATCAATCATAATTGGCTCTTTAATATCCTCATCTTTTAGCAACAGGAATAGTAAAGCTCCAAATATTTTATGGACATATTTTTTCTTCGGTTTATCCAGCTCTAATATAGTTTTGATAAGCTTTTGTTTTTCAGTTGAGGTTATTTTGATTGTTATCTTTTTACCATTAGCCAAAGCTACCACAGTTTGCCTGTTAGTTTACTCTATCTTACCTGACTGATCTATTTGATATCCCATACCTAAACTATCTCTATCCCATCTGTGGGATGGATCCAGACTTGAACTGTTCTTTGCCTAATTGGATTTTTTCCCTTTCCATCCCTACCGTCAAATTCAAAAATTGCCACTTGTTGATATTTCCCAAGTTCCAACTCTCCATCTTTTATTGGAACTACCACGCTCGGATGAGAAAAAAGTAGAGCCCGAATATGAGAAGCCGCATTATAATCTTCATCCATTTCATCACAGTGTGGATTATCTTGGCATCTGTGAGTATAGTTGGTGGTTGGATGCTTATAATTTTTATTTCCAGCAACCCTAGTAGATCTTCTGTCTTCCGGAACATGATGTAATGTGTGGTATAAGACATCCTCTAGAAGATTCGGTTCCGCAACTTCATTTATTATAATCCCCAAAGTTGTATGTTTAGAATTTACAAAAACAAATCCAGAATCCACTTTTAATTTTTTAATAGTCTTATTAATTTCCTCTGTAATATCTTTTATATAAGTATGTTTGGTAGAAGGAAACTTAATTTCCTTTAAATATGTTTTCACAAAGATAAAGTGTATAACAAATAGTCCGGTAAATCAAACAATCAAATCAAACAATGCACGAAATCAAAATCAAACTTGTCCTAATTTTGCGTCCAAAGTATAATACTATGTAGTGGTATACTTTCATCCAATATGATTCGTGGAGTGAATGAATCTAGAAATTCTGCTATACTCTAGTTCATTATGAGCTTAATAGTCATCAAACTCGGCGGAAGCGTTATAACGCATAAAGAAAGTTCTACTCCAAAACCCAGGACAAAAATAATCAAGAGTTTAGCTAAAGAAATTCTATCTATATCTAAACGTGGATACAAAATAATACTTATTCATGGCGGCGGATCTTATGGTCATAATTTGGCTAAAAAGTATAACCTTATTCAAGGACTTAAAGAAAAAAAATCATATGAGGGATTTATAAAAACCGTTCAATCAATGAATAAATTAAATTCTATCATAATAGATCTACTTGAGAAAGTAGTATTACCCGCAGTAAGTTTACCTCCTCACAGTTTCATTACTCAAACGAATGGAAAACTTAATGATTTTGATACTTCTGTTATTAGAAATATTCTAGAATTGGGAATTATTCCTGTTTTATATGGTGATCCTGTAATTGATACAAAAATCGGTTGTTCAATACTCTCCGGGGATTCAATAGCTACCTATTTGGCAAAAAAATTAAATGCAAAAAAAGTAATTTTTTTGACAGATGTTGACGGAATTTTTGATTCAAATCCTAAAATAAATAAAAATGCCGAGTTGATTCCTCTTGTTAATAATCAGAATATAACAAATGTTTTGAAAAATCTAACAAGTCATAATAATTTTGATGTTTCAGGAGAAATGAAAGGTAAGATTTTATCTATTAAAGAAAATTTACCTAATAAAAATGCAGTTATAGCAAATGGACTAAAGTCAAATATTCTAACTGAAATTCTAACTCAAAATACTGCGGGTACAAAGATCTTTCTTGGATAGAATCTTTGATTTGTAACTAAATAGGATCAAACATGTGCTTAAACCAAGCTGGGTGCATACCATTAAATTCTGCCAATTCCTCATCAGTAAGTCGGTCAGATTTCTCGCTAAGTTCGGTTAAACGTTTCGTTACTGATAGAAATGTTTCGTTATCAACTAACTCCGCATAAGTATAAACTCTAGGAGCGTAAGATAAGACAGCTGCTTGTTTTTCAGAAATATCTTGTTCCATAAAGGTAATTTAACATATAAGCAGGTTATTGTCAATCAAAAAATCCTTTTTCTTTTAGAAGTTTTGCGCCTTCTATTGTCCAAGGAGTATAATTTTCCGGATTCTCTTCTACATCTTTTAAGAAGTCTAATTTTGGCATCCATTTATAGCTGTACCCAACCTCTGGATCAAGTTTAACTTCACCACTGTATTCACCTATTAATAAAAAGTCATGCTCATTTTCACAGTGTTCCTCATATTTAGCAAAATAGTTGAAACCACCTAAGTTCCTTAGGTTAACACCTTTGATACTATATTCAACATCCAGGGCTCTTAAACTGGCTTCCTCAAAAGTTTCATCAATACCATCCTCTTGATGAAGCGGATGAGTCGATGCAGTCATATCCCAAATATTATTAAAAATCTTATGTTTTCTTTTTTGTAAAAGTAACTCACCTTTTGAATTATAAATTTGAACAGTTATTGCTAAATGAGGTTTCCCTTCTCCTGTATGCCCAACAGAATTAGGAAAATATTCCCCTGTAAATTTTCCTTTTTCATCAGCCCCCAGAATTATTTGCTCTCTCATATTTGACAATTTTAACATATTATGGCAATGATTAGTTAACTGTCATTCCGATCCTGCTAAAGTTCACCTCCGAGGTGAGCTTAAAGCTTACAGTAGACCACACCTCGGAGGTGTGCCTTGGGTTTTCAGGATGACAAAAAAAGAAGGAGGTGAATTCAAAATATTATGGAACTTTTATATTATTTTTTGGCAGGTGCATTTGCAATAAATGCTGTACCGCATATTGTTAAAGGAATTACAGGTCAAACCCATATGACCCCGTTTAAGAGGGTTTCGTCACCTGTTTTAAACATTGCATGGGGATTTACAAGTGCCATTATTGCTCTATTTCTACTCGGACTTGCAAGCGGATACGGAGGACTTACCCTCCCCTGGGATGCAAATCTTGTGGATGTAAACCTTTGGGCATATATGTTTGGAGTTATCTCTAATGCCATGTTTTTGGCCTGGTTTTGGACTAATCCTAACACAAGGCTACCCTGGCAGAAAGATTGACATTGTCATTCTGAGCCCCGTATCAAGTACGGGGTAAACTCCGCGAAGAATCTCTAGACTTGTTCTAGATATATTGATGTGACTGAAATTAATGGAATCCGCCCAGCTTCGCTGGCAGAGATCCTTCGGCTAATCGCCTCAGGATGACAGATCACTTTTTGGAGGATTTTTTCCTGCTGCAGCTTAGGCAAAGTGTAGCTGTGGGGATAACTTCTAATCTTTCAGGTTCAATTTGTTTTCCGCAATTTTCGCATTTTCCGTATTTTCCGGAACGTAAATTAGCAAGTGATTTCTTAGTGTTTGCAAGAATTGTATGAAGGCTTTGTCCTAAAACTAAAGCCCTACCGTGCATATCAGCCATCCAGGAATCTGTTCCCGGTTCAGAAGACTCTGCAAGACCATCCCCTTTTACAGGGTCGTCTTTTTCAATAGCTTTTATTTCCTTTTCTATTTCTTTTTCCTGCCTTAGCAGAACTTTTTTTATTTTTTCAAATGTCTTTTGGGGTAAGTTTAACACGTGCCCTCCTTAAAAATCTGCTTAAAGACTTTACCCTTAAGCTCCACTTAACTTTAAAATTATACCAGTTCTTATGAACCGCCGCAAGGATTCTATTCCATTTACCCCTACTTGTAAACAGTAAACCCAAATTAAGATAAGCTGAGATTAAATCTCCCTTAATGCTTCTTTTTGTTACCTGATAATAGAAAAAAATACCAAGAAATGACGTAAAAGCGGAAAGAAAATACCCACCCATATGCAATGCTAAAAAAAATTCAGATATAAATTTTATTAATCCCAGGTATATAAGAGTTAGGCTCAAAACTTTACCATGAATATGAAAATGTGTTGCCTTCGGCCACATTTTTAAGAGAAGCACGCTTAAAAAGAATGCTTCCATAATTTGAACAGGGAAGCGTTTCCCTAAAACCCCAACCATAGGTACTGCAAGAAAAATACTACTCATTCTCCCGATACCGCATCCTCCTAAAAAACAACCTAAATCGCCTAAGATTAAAGCTCCTATAAAACCTACCGCCGCAATATCTGCAACCTGCAGAAAATTAAACTTCAACCTCTTTGCGAATATAAAAAGCGTGAGCCATCCTCCTAAAAACCCCCCCCAAAAACTTATTCCCGGATATTTAGTTATAAGTACGATTTTAAATAAATCAATTTGAAAAAACTGGAAATTAAGAAGTACAAAAAATATCCTTGCCCCAATTAAACCACCAAAAAAAGTCAGGATTATAAGATCCAGTATTTTTTCCTCATTTAGTTCCCAGGCACGAGAGAGCCTCCATACTAAAAAACTGCCATATATAAAGCCTAAAGATAAAAAAAGTCCAAAGCTTGAAATTGGAATGGGACCTAATGAAAATAATACCGGTAGCATATTTTGTTAATCTTTTAAACCTGCTACTAAATTCTTAAGGAAATTTTTAAACTCACCGTTTATTTCCGGGTGTAAAAGAGCTAAATCCACTACAGTTTTCATATATTCCAATTTATTTCCTGTATCATAATACTTACCATTTTTAATTTCCACAGCATAAACCGGTACACCCCGGCTTTGAAGCAAATTAATTGCATCAATTAACCAGATTTCCCCGCCTTTACCGGGTTTAACCTCTTTTAGTGCCGCGAATATTTCAGGAGGCAAAATATATGCTCCGTGAGTCGCAAGGTTGGACGGAGCTTCATCAGGTTCAGGTTTTTCTACTATTTTCTTGATCTTATAAACGTTTTCTTCACCCTCTACAGGTGTAATGTCAGCAATACCATACCGTTTTAAATCTTCTTTTTTCTCAATTCTTACTCCAGAAATAACTATACCTCCATATTTTTCATGGACTTCCATCATCTGCTTAAGCCTTGGAGGCTCTGAAAGTATAAATTCATCTCCCCAGATTACTGCAAAAGGCTCATTTTCTATTACAGGTTCACCAGATAAAACCGGGGTACCGTTTCCGTAAGGGCCTTTTTGGCGGACATAAATAAAATCCGCCATATGTGAAATCTTCTTAATCTGATCCAAAGCTTCTGTTTTTCCCCCTTCAATAAGCATTTGTTCTAATTCTTCATTTGGCTCATCAAAATGATCTTCTATAGCCCGTTTGTTTGCACCGGTTACAATAATCACTGTTTCTATTCCGGATTTAACAACTTCTTCAACAACGTATTGGATTACGGGCTTATCCACGATCGGAAGCATTTCTTTGGGCATAGCTTTGGTTTGCGGTAAAAATCTGGTCCCAAACCCTGCAGCAGGTATTAGTGCTTTAGTTATTTTTGCCATATGCTAGTATAATTATTATAACAATTATAAATGTTATATTACATTAGGTTACTTTACTCTTTCAACATAAGCCCCGCTTCTTGTATCCACTTTTACTTTTTCTCCAACTTTCATAAACATAGGCACTTTTACAACTAAACCATTGTCCAAAGTAGCTTCTTTAAACACATTTGAAACTGTATTTCCCCGCTCTCCTGGACCTGTTTCAGTTATTTCATAAACCAGGTTAATCGGCAGCTCAAGTCCAAGTGCTTCTTCGCCAGAAGTTACCAGGATTACTTCCAATCCATCTTTTAGAAATTTTGCGCTTTCCCCCGCCACATTCTGAGATAAAGAAAATTGTTCAAAAGATACCGGATCCATGAAGTTTAAATTTTCTCCATCACGATACAAAAACTGAGCCTTTTTCTTTTCGATATTTGCCTCATCCACTCTTGCTCCTGTTATAAAAGATTTTTCGATTGTTGATAGAGTTTTTAAATTTCTTACCTTAAGCCTGATAGTCCCACTACCTCTACCCATTTTATTGTGTTCATAGGTTAGAACCTGGTAAAGGTTGTTATCTTCTTTAAAAAAAGTCCCGTTTTTTAGATCAGTTACGTTTAGCATTTCTTTTTACCCTTATTAACCCTGAGCATGGAACAACCTCAATTCCCTTTTTTTCCAGCCCGTCCAGAAAAATATTTGCTCCTATTGAATCTGCTGCCATATGACCGCAATCAATAACATTAATATGCAGTTTCTTAAGTTCGATAATAGCATCTTCAGGTACATGCATTTCTACCAGGGTACCGACTCCAGCTTTTGAAAGTTCAATATAGAGTTCTTTTGAAGGATTTGTGCCTCCTGTAAACATAACCTTTATCTTTCCTGCGCGCGATTTCTTATTTCCGGAAGCTAAAAACGGTCCGGCTTTTCCTTTTGTAGATTCTATAAATTCAGGGATTTCGCAAACTGCATCTAAAACTTCCCCGGCAGTATCAAATTTCTTTCCGGATAGATACTCCTTCATAAAATTATTTCCAATGTTATCCCAGATTGTGTGCAGAGCTAAAAGAGGAACGTTAAGAAGCCTTGCAGTATCTACTGTTTGATTATGATTTCTAGGGCTAATACTCCGTTTTACTTTCCCTCTTCTTTCTTCGAGAAGCGCATAAGCTACATTTTCAGGAACCCCTGCTTCTGCAAACATGTCAACTTGAACATCCATTACCTCATCCAAAGATGCAAGAGCATGACCGGATGGATGATGTGAGATTAAAAGATCAATTTTTTGATCTTTTTTACCCTGATTAAATCGGGATTCGTTTAATCGATCTAACAAAAGTACTTCTGTACCATCAGCATCGATCCCAGCCATTACTTTTTTAACGGAAAGCTTTGAATCTCCGAACAAAATTCTTGAATCAGAGTACGGATTTGTTAGATTTTCCTTATCAAATAGCTTTTTTTTCTTATCAGACATTTCAGAGTATTCTTTTTTTAGTCTTGCCAGAAGTCTTTTAATTCCATCAAAGCCCCGGGGGTCTGCCATAATCCCCATTTCAATTGCAAGTACATAAATTTCCTGTAAAGTCATAATGTAGAGTGTAGTACAGGTTCAATTTAAATTCAAGCATCAACATGATATTTGCATTTCCTTCGTATCTTTGATAAAATCCTAACTCGACTACTAATGAATACATCAATAGAAGGCGATAAAGAATCATTACCTATAAATACCAGGAGAGATTTGCTAAGAAGATTTATTCCAAACTTCTCAATACAAGATCTTCCGATTCCTGCAACAGATCTTAGGCTTCCAATATCCAGAGGTCATTTTATATTAGCTTCAGCCCTGAGTCCATTGTTTTTTGCTGCATGCACTAGAGAGCACAAAAATGGATCTTATCACTTAGAGGATCTAAAAAAGGAGCTGGGAACAACTTCTTTGACAACTCGTATGGCGTTTACAGAAAAAGCATCGCAAATAGTTCTAGAAAACCCAAATTGGATGGTAGGTAAAACAGTTGAGTACAGAGCTAACTTAGGAAAAACCGTTTTATGGCGAATTGACGAAAAAGGTGAACCTAAAGCCGCAAATTTTGATTATAAATCTACTATTGCTTACCCGGATTCTCGCGTTCCTGGATTTAAAGATGAAACCAGAAGATTAACTTTTCAAAATGATCGTCATTTTATAGTATATGGGATAACCGAAACTGTTAATAAGATTACAGCACAAAGTGAGATCGTACAAAACTTTTTGAGGGAATATTATCATGGAGTAAATTATCCAGCAGCACTTCACTTAGTTTTCTTACCAAGATCACACGAGGTTCAACTTATTGATATCACTGGACATGGCAAATTGAAACTTGGTGAATCTAATGTCGGAATAACTGGTATTGCTATGCCAGATAATAAAATAGCTATAATGGAAGTAGCAATTGTTGTTCCTGGAATACACTTCGAAGCAATAAATACCGGGGCATCTTTGAAAAGTAAATTAATAAACGTATTAGCAAATGAGGTTACAAGCGTTCTCTTTAGTCCTTCAGTTAGACCAAAAGTCGGTGTGTCAGCACATGTTCCTCAAGCTATAACAAGTATAGCTGGCATGATTGCAGAAGTTGATGATAAATTTGCTCAAATGATTTTAGGAGGAAAAGCCTATGATAAATTTTGTGATGTAGTTGTACAAGAGATGAATAGAATAGGTCAAGTAATAAATACCAATTAATCCTTGTTAGCAATGTATTCAGTGCACGTATAATTAACGATCGTTAAATATACTTACATTACTACCTATATCTGTACAAACTAAAACATGTACCCATTTCTCCACTCCCAACTCCTTGATGAATTCTCTCATAGGTTTCTCCACCTCTTTTTTGCTAACCCAAATGCTTTTTTGTAAATACTTAAATCCCCAGGATTTTAATTTCCATCTTAAAATATTTCTTACTTTACGACTTTTCTCAGGAATATCAAATATTACTACTCTAAACTTACCGTCCCACTTATTTAATTTCAAAGCTTTTTCTATTGCTAATTGATTTCTGCCTGTGCTGGTCAGCTTGACTAACACTTTCCCCTCATTCTTGATTGTCTCAACCCATCCCTTTTTCTTCAATCTCTGGACGATATGGTAAAGTTCGTATCTATCCAGGTTAGGCTGACCATATGCATAATGATGAGTATAATATGCAAAATCATATAAGAAAATTCCCGTGTCAATAGATTTTTCCAACGCCCAAAGCAGTAAATCTGTGGTTTTAGATCTCCTTCCCATTGCATGCATTATTGACGATCGCAATATATAGAGTCAATAGATATTAATTAAATATACCTAATTCGCTTCTTATGGTGAAACTAGACGAAGCTAATAGTAAACTATTTTCAAACCAGAGAGATTTCCTTGGCTGGATTAAATTCCTTAAGTGGTTTAAAATCTAATAAATTCTTTGGATTACTTGGTCTAAACACTTCATATACTTCGTTTACTGTAGCCGGTCTCCCTAATAGGTTTGATAATCTTACAAGACTTGCCATAAACCCTCCCAGTCTATTCTCTTGCCAATCAGCTTCATTAGTATCTGTTCCAAACCTCATTCCCTGCAAAAACCAGGTAACAGCTGCGTTTACTCCTTTTGGAGTCTTATATCGTCTTAGTTGTCTTGTAGAATTTGAACCATCTTCAAGGCTAAATTTTAACCAAGAGGGTTCTCTCATACAGGCTATTGCCCTGATGTGACGGGTTATATCCCCATATACATAATTTTGCGGATCAATTGTTTTTCTCTCCATTAAACCCAAGCTTGCTTGTAATCCAGCTTCATCATTATGCTGGCCAACTGCTTTATTTATTTCTTCTATAGTCAACTCTTTCTCTTTAATCATAGTCGCATACTACCACATTATAGGTTGATTGTCAAGTGTGCGCGTTTATGATTTGACAAACTATTGGCATTACTTTAGGATTCCAGCATGACGCAAACCGTACACCTATGATAATATTAAATCTAACTGCAAGTCTTATCTTTTGGTTTTGTGGTTGGATACTAACAAGGAGAAAATAAATATGAGTGACACTCTTATACTGGGTATAAATTGCTGAAATACTAATAATAGCTTTCTTCGTGGGTTTAACTGCTTATATAGTGAAACATTCTTAAGTATTCAAACAATAACTCCGGGAGTTGATGACTGAAACTAAACAGAAGATGTTTGGGGTATTAATGCCATTAAATTATGATATCTTCTTAATAGGTCAAATGAGTCTCCAATAATAGCTTTTAAAGCCTCCCTTCCTGAGTCTTCCAAAAGCCAGTCTTTGTTTTCACCTCTTAACATCATATCTGCCGCAGAAGAGCCATTAAAATAAAGATCATTTTTACCTGGGTGCACTGCAATCGAAAACCATCTTCCATATTCATTACTAAAGTGTTGTTTGACAACCAGAGTTGAGAGTTGTTCAAACAAAATTAGAGCTCTCTCTGTACTTGGAATGGATGGAACAGCAGCATATATAAAACATGGAGTAGGTTCCCTAAGGGATTTCCATATTTCTTTTCCCAAAACCAATCCAACTATATCTCTTCCATCCGTAAAAATACTTCCTCTATTTATTTGAATTAGCCAAGTAGAAATGTCCTTTGGGTCAATTGATGATAGAACCTTCATTTTATCAGGAAGTTCTACAGCTTGAGTAAAGCCTCTTTCTAGAGCTAACTGACAACCATCTTTATAAACTGTTAATAAGACTTCTTCCGGGGTTCTAGCCATATTACTTGAGATTCTATTCTCCTATAAATTCTTTGTCAAGCATAGAATTTTGTGAGATAATACATTTATGGCTATTAAAGTTCAAACACCAAAAGGATTCAGGGACTTTTTGCCGGAGCAAGCTAATGCCCGGGAATTTGTGGTGGGAAAAATTAAGGAAACTTTTAAGCTTTTTGGGTTCGAACCTCTTGAGACTCCAGCTTTGGAATTTGCCCAAACTTTAAAAGGTAAATATGGGGAGGAAGAAAAATTAATTTATGAATTTACCACAAAAGGAGGAGATCAGGTTGCTTTAAGGTATGACCAAACTGTGCCACTAGCCAGAGTAATCGCTCAATACCCCGAACTTCCTAAACCTTTTAAAAGATATCAGATACAAAGCGTCTGGCGCGGCGAGAACCCCCAAAAAGGGCGCTTTAGGGAATTTCTGCAGTGTGATATAGACACTGTGGGATCCTCTTCCCCACTCTCTGATGCCGAGGTAATTGCCGCAGCTTTAGCAGTTGCTAAAAACTTAGGGTTTAAAAACTCTATTATGGAAATAAATGACCGCTCTGTCTTCGATGGATTAGACACTAAATTTATTTCAACTATAGATAAACTTAAGAAAATCGGTCCGGGTGGTGTTATTAAAGAGTTGATGGAAAGAGGAAAAACAGTAGAAGAAGCCACTCTAATACTAGATAGTATTAGAGTAAAAGAACCCACTCAAACTTTGAGTCAAGTATTCTCTTATTTAGAAATTCTTGGGTTTGAAAAAAATAAAGATTTTAAATATGAACCCTCTTTGGCTCGTGGTTTGGATTACTATACAGGAACCATATTTGAACTTGTTTCTCCGGAGTATAGTGGGCTTTCACTAGGTGGGGGTGGAAGATATGATAAGTTAATCGGTCAATATTCTGGAATAGACACTCCAGCTGTAGGATTCTCATTTGGTTTTGACAGATTAATTGAGGCTATGGCACAACTCAACCTTTTACCAGAAAATTCATCTTTTGCCAAAGTTTTAGTAACTGTTTTTTCTCCGGAACTTCTGGAAAAATCAATAGAAGTATATTCTCGCCTTCGCTCGAACAATATTCCCACTGAAATCTGGCTTGATCCTGATTCAAAGTTGGATAAACAACTTAAATACGCTGATCAAAAGAAAATCCCATATGCCATAATCATCGGCTCAGATGAAGCGAAACAAAAAAAGATAACCCTAAAAGACCTTTCCAAAAAGACTCAAAAGATTCTTACGCTTGACGAAACTATCGAGAAACTGTCATCCTGAACTTTAGTGAAGGATCTCTGAATTTGTTTCAGATTCCACTCACATTCGTGAGAGATTCTTCGTTTCACTCAGAATGACAAGGTACAAATGAGTTCAAAAATTCTAAAATCGCCTATTCCGTACCTTGCACTTTTATTGGCCCACCTTATTTGGGGAGCAAATTTTGTGGTTGCAAAAGTTACTCTTGAGGAATTCCCTACTCATTCTTTAGCATTTTTGAGGTTTGCTATAGCCTCACTTCTTTTAGCCCCGTTTTTCCTGGCAGAAACAAGAAAGGTAAAAATAAACCCAAAAGATCTTCCGAATCTAATCCTGATCGGAATATTTATTATTACTTTTAACATTACTTTCTTTTTTGCAGGAATTCAGCGTACAACTGCAACCGACGCTTCTATTCTTACCCTAGTAATTCCTATGCTCTCTGTAATTCTGGGATGGATTTTCCTGAAGGAAAAAGTTTATACAATCAATCTTTTAGGGATAGCTCTCGGATTTATTGGAGCAATAATTATTATCGGGCTTCCACAAATACTTCTTGGGCAGTTCCAACCTGAAATGCTTCTTGGAAATATTTTAATGATTTTAGCCTCTGTTTCCTGGGTAATTGGCGCATTAATTTCAAGAAAAATGTTAAAAATATATCCCTCACTTATTGTAACCGCAGTAGCTTTTTTAGTTGGAGTAATTACATTTTTTCCCCCGGCTCTCCGGGAGTATTTAGTTGATCCGGGCTGGCCGGAGAAAGTTACAATGCTTGGACTTTTAGGGCTTGCATATATGACAGCACTTTCCTCTATCTCTGCTTACTTTCTATTTGAATGGGCACTTGCAAAAACTTCGCTCATTGCAGCAGATTTATTCCAGTATATTGAACCATTCATTGCAGCAACTCTTGCAGTTTTGATATTACATGAGAGAATTTCATTCTCGTTTATAATAGGGGCGGTCTTAATTGCCCTGGGAGTCTACTGGGGAACCCTTGCCAAAGAATTCCACCACAAACATTACAGAACACACAGAATTTGACAAACACTAGTAAGTATGTTATTATGGGGCTCATTATGTCAAATCCGGAATTAAAAATTAGTGAATCCATTGGTGAATGGCGTCCTTTTTTACAGGAAAGGCTTGACATGGGTTCCTCTCAAATTATTGATAAAGAAGAATTAATACCCGGCAAGATAGTCATATCAAGAGGTTTGTTTTATGGGTCTAAACAAACTACTGCATATTCAGAAGAATTGAAGGTTCTTAAATTACCTCAAAAAAATTCAAAAGGAAAATGGGTAGTTTCTGTTGAATCTGTGCACAGTGGACACCAAACTATTGAGCATTTATCTGATTTAGGAGTAGTAGCATATGAAAGTGGTTTATGGAATCCGAGTAATTGGCTCGAAGATCCAATTAAGACTGTTCCCCCTCAAAAAGCGTAATCTTTATTTTATTGCCTTCCCCTTTTTTGATCTTTGATTTTTTATGCGTGAATTGTTATACTTAAACTTATGAAAGCAAATATACATCCAAACTGGTTTTCGGAGGCTAAGGTTACTTGTGCCTGCGGAAATACTTTTGTTACAGGATCCACTGTAGAAAATATCCGGGTGGAGCTTTGTAGTGCCTGCCATCCGTTTTTTACTGGAGCGCAAAAATTTGTTGATACTTTAGGAACTGTAGAGAGATTCCAGAAGAAATCTGAAGAAGCAAAAGTAAAAAGAGCAGAAAGAGCAAGGGTTCTTGAAAACAGGAAAGCAAAATTTGAAGAATCAAGAAAAGAAAAACCAAGCCTTAAAGATCTTCTTATGCAGGCCAGAAAAACCGCTGCTTCTTAGATAAGGTACTTCTCCACTTCGGTCGAAGAATAATTATTTTATTATTCGAGCGAAGCCGAAGGATATAATCCTAAAGTTATACCCTTCACTACGTTTCCCCCGATTAAATCGGGGTTCAGGGTGACAGGTATAATTTACTTATGCATAATGATTACTTACAAAAGCAAATAGAACAAATTGAAATCCAAATCCAGGAGGCTAGAGCTTTACTTTCTGAAAATCCTGAAATGGCAGAGCTTGTGGAGTCTGAAATATCCAGACTGAAACAGGAAAAAGATGAACTTCAAAATTCTGCGATAACTCCAATGGCACACTTTTCAGGAGCTGACACCCCGGAGGTGGGCTTGCTTGTCCCGAGCGAAGTCGAGGGAGACTCCTCCGGGGTGGGCGTTGGTAATCCCAACGTAGCCATTCTGGAAATCAGATCTGCTGCCGGCGGCGATGAAGCCGGACTTTTTGCCGGAGACTTATACAGAATGTACCTTAGATTTGCAGAAAAAAATAAATGGAAGGTTGAAGAACTTGATAGAAGCGAGGGAGGTCTTGGACAGATAAAATCAGTCGTAGTTAAAATTAGCGGTACAGGTTCATATATTGCGTTATCTCACGAATCTGGAGTCCACAGAGTCCAAAGAGTACCGGTTACTGAAAGTTCAGGAAGAATACACACTTCAACTGCAACAGTTGCTATTTTACCGCAGGTGACAGAAAAAGAGTTTGTGATTAATCCTTCTGCTATTGAATTTGAAGCTTTTAGAAGCGGCGGTGCTGGCGGGCAAAATGTTAATAAAGTCTCAACTGCGGTGAGACTTAAGCATACTCCAACAGGAATTGTTGTATCAATGCAGACAGAAAGGTCTCAGCTGCAGAATAGGGAAAACGCTTTTGAAATGCTAAGGGCTAAACTTTGGGAGGCGGAGCAGCAAAAGGCTGCTGGATCAATCCATGATCAACGCACATCTCAGATTGGATCCGGGGACAGATCAGAAAAAATCAGGACTTATAATTTTCCTCAAAACCGAATTACAGATCACAGATTAGGAAAATCCTGGCATAACTTGGAAACAATAATGGAAGGAAACTTAGAACCAATAGTAAAAGCTTTCCAATGAAAAATGGTTCTGTTACAGTTTATGACAAAGATGGCAATTTAATTAGAGGCTACGAAGATATGCCACCTCAGTTCTTGAAAGGATGGGCTGAATTTTACAAATTAAAATTTAAAGTAACTCCTGATGTTTTAATCCCGAGACCGGAAACAGAACTTTTGATTGATGAGGTTTTATCCTTCATAGGGTCCGACCCTAAAACTGACTCAATGCATACTCAAAGTGCTCAGGGTCGGACCCTGATTCTTGATATCGGTACTGGCTCCGGCAACATTGCCATTTCCCTTGCCAAGAACCTGCCCAAGGCTAAAATTTTTGCCACAGATATTTCTGAGGAAGCTTTGAAGGTGGCCAGAGAAAATGCTAAAAAACACCGGGTTGAAAAAAAGATCCTGTTTATTAACAGTGATTTACTGTCCGCATTCCGTCGTCCTGAACCCCGATTAAATCGGGGGGAACTAGTTTCAGGATCTAATTCAGAGATGCCGAAACGAGTTCGGCATGACGGCTTTGTGGTACCTGATATTATTATTTCAAACCTTCCATATATCCCTACTTACAGAATTTCCTATCTGGAACCTTCAGTTAAAGACTTTGAACCCTGGATAGCCTTAGACGGAGGCTCAGACGGCTTTGACCTTTATAGAAAATTATTCCAGCAAATTAGCCATAAATTTCTTCCATCCTCCTTAGGTGTGAACGTGACACACACCGGGGGTGTGGTAGTAGATAGACACGCCGGGAAATTAGAGCTAATTGTTTGTGAAATTGATTATACACAAGGAGAAATTGCAGTAATAGAAGTCCAAAAGTATTTTCCAACAGCCAAAGTAGAAGTCAAAACAGATTTAGCTAAAAAACAAAGAATATTAAGAATATCATTCTAGGGTGTTATATTATAATCCGGAATAACTGGTATTTATACGCTTGAACTTGGATACTGTGTCAGCATCATTTTTAAAATCCTTTCCATCGTCTATGGCTGCTTGGACTCCATCTCGGATCAATGAGTCTAAATATGCTTCATCAACCACAGAAATAAATCTACCTTCTGTTTCTATCATATTTGAATATTACTACCAAATAGTATTTTTGTAAATCTCTCTAATTTTTCTATCTTTAGTGACAAGCGGCACATTAAGCAGCCTCGATGTTGCCACAATAGAAGCATCATGCGATTCTAAATCCAGATTATCATTAATTACAGTTCCTAATGTATCAAAATTTAGTGAAACAACCCTAATTCTCTGATCGCTAATGATCCTTCTAACTATCTCTGGAAATTCGTCCAACATTTTTTTCTTTTTTATTAAGCTAAATAATTCTAGTAAAACAATAGTGGGGATAATTATTTCTTGAGTATATTCTAAAATTTCCTTCGCCTTTTTACTTAACCTTTTATCGGCGAGAATAAACCAAAAGAGTGCATGTGTATCAACAATTACCTTATTTGGTTCCATAAGGGAATAAACTTTTCTCGGCAGCTTTAAACTCTTTTTCCGTTACTTTTATTCCTTTTAAAAAACCATATAAGGTATTAAAAGGCTTTTCAGCCCCCTTCTTATCTTTCTGATCTTTAATTTTTTCCCAGGGAATTTGTTGCATAATGCGAATATATTAACACAAACCCATTTATGAAGTCAAAACAGATTTATCCAAAAAACAAAGGATTTTGGTTGTTAAATTTTAGTATTAAAGGTCTTTTAATACAGGATATCCTTCAATATGTGCATCAGACAGATTAGAAGTTTCATTCCCAATAACTGTGGTAAACATCTCAGGATCAGAGTTTAATAATTTACCTCTCCGTGCTTCTTGGATTTCTCTTATATTACCGAGTATTCTTTGTTCAACTCCAGTTGTATCAACAGGACTTGCTCTTAGCTCGTCTAATGATGGCAAAACAGAATCTGGTTTTCTTTCAAACATTCCTTCTCCTGATGCTGTCATTTTTGCCAGATTATCCGGGTCTAACCTAGTTTCTTTATTCTCAATAGCCATTTTCCACCTCCTTTCATTATTCGCTTGGCAGCTCTTCTAAATTCGCTGTTAATTTTTTAGTTTCCCCGTCTCTCCAAATCTCCAAATCCAGTATATCACCAATTTTTGACTTTGCAATTAGATCTCCAACCTTATTCTCAGAATCCACTGACTCCCCGTTTATTTTAGTAATAATATCACCCTCTTTAAGCCCGGATTTTTCTGCAGGGGAATCCGCAACAATTTCTTGAATATAAGCCCCTTGAGGTACCTCATTTAAAATCGCAACATCCCGGCTTATAAATCTATAACGTATCCCCAGAAAAGGTCTTGAAACTGTGCCTTTTGTAACAAACTCATCAACTATTGCCTTAACTGAATTAATTGGAATTGCAAAACCAATATTTTGTGCCCCTTCTGTTGTTGCAACGTTTACTCCGATTACCTGTCCTGCAGAATTTAAAAGCGGTCCGCCGCTATTCCCCGGATTAATTGCAGCATCTGTTTGAATTAAATTATCCAAAGACTCGAGAGACCCCCCAAAGGGATCCCCTGCTGTAACTTTTCTCCCTAAGCCCGAAATAACTCCAGTAGTAACAGTGTTTGTAAATCTTCCCAAGGCATTACCAATAGCTATCGCTGTCTGACCAACTTTAATCTTTGATGAATCACCAAGCTCCAACTGTTTTAAGCTTGAACCATCTATCTGAACAATTGCTAAATCTAAAATCGGATCTCTGTATATTTTTTCTATGTCATATTTCTGGTTGTCTTTTGTAACAACCGTATATTTTCCACCCGGTTCAGAAACAACGTGTTTATTTGTAACAATAATTCCTTTATCCGAAACAACAAATCCTGTGCCAATCGTAGAATCCTCATTTTTAGGAATTGCAAAAGGATCAAAAGGATTAACAACGCGCCTGTTAACTCCGATAGCAACAACAGATGACGAAGTCTTATCAACAACTGAGATAACAGCATTTTCTTCCTGTACTATTGTTCTTGTTTCCTGTGAAGGAGGAATAACCGGAGAAGAGAAACCAGAAGGAAGTAAACCTTTATTTTTGGCCTGATACAAAAAAGCTGCAGCCACAACCCCCAAAGCCACAACTATTAAAATACTCGAGAATTGAAGTTTTGGTTTTTTATCAACATCATCCATAATTACTCTAAGATCTCCAATGCTTTTTCCAGCTGTATATCGTTTTTTATTTCTCCTTCTTTCACTTCCCGGTCTTTTGGAATTTCCACTTTTATATCCGGTTCTAAACCTTCTGTTTCATTCACCCATTTTCCGCTGGGTGTCAACCATTTTGCTGTAGTTATATGAATGCCTGATCCTCCAGGTAAGTCTTCAGCTTCCTGAATTGTCCCTTTACCAAATGATTTTTCGCCAACCAATTTTCCTCTTTTTCTATCCTGAATTGCTCCTGCAACAATTTCTGAAGCTGAAGCAGAGCCTTTATTAATGAGTACAACTAAAGGGAGCTTCAATATTTTACCCGATCTGTTAACTTTATAGCTGTTTCTTTGCCCCTGATAATTTTCCTGTAAAACGACATCACCAGAAGATAAAAACTCAGAGGCTATAAATACAGCTCCGTCTAAAAATCCTCCAGGGTTATTTCTTAAATCCAGCACAACTGCCTGTACCCCATCCGACAGTAAATTTGAAACTGCATCATTCCATTCGTCTTGCGTCCTTTCTCCAAAACGAGAAAGCTTTATAACAGCAACTTTCCTGCCTTGTTTTGATTGTTCTACTTTTAGGCTTACACTTTTAACAATGATCGTCTCTCGCTTAAGCCTAACTTCTCTTGTATTAGTATCTCCTTCTCTGTAAATTGTAAGAATGACTTCTGTATTTTTCGGTCCTCTTATTAATCTTACTGCCTCAGGCAGAGATATATTCAAAGTATCTTTGCTGTCAATTTTAACAATAATATCTTCCGGCTGAATTCCTGCTTTCTCTGCAGGAGTGCCTTCTAGGGGGGCTATTACAACCAGTCTTTTTTCTTTATTAAACCCAAGCTGAATTCCAACCCCCTCAAAACTTCCATTCAACTCCTCCTTCGAAGACTTCTGTTGATCAGGAGGTAGAAATACTGTATAAGGATCCCCTAGTGCGGCAACCATTCCGGAAATCGCACCGTAGAATAGTTTTTCAGAATCAACATCTTTTTTTATCAAATATTTTTTTGAAACTAAATCCCATGTATCCCAAAAAAGCTGAAAATCAATATTAACGCTTTCCGGTGGAAGTTTATTTTCGACTTTTAAAGCCGGGCGGTAATTTTTCCAGCGTAGATCAATCTCTTTTTGCCCAAGCTGCCAGCCAAGAACAAAAGTAAGAACTGCTATTAAAATGGCAGAGGCATTAAGTCTCTTTAGTAAATCTTTCATAGTTATTAGAAACTAGAGTTGATTATCTCCACATTATTATAAGGAATCCTGATTTTTCTAGTGTTTGTGGAAATTGTTATCATATAAGTTACCACTCCTGAAGGTAAAGTTGTTGCAATCTTATCAATTGAAATAATTTTTCCCTGCTCGCCCATATTAGGACTTCCTATTATTCTAACAAATTTTCCCGGATCCAGCACCTCCTCAGTTACAACTGATACTGAATCATTTGAAGGAAATTTATAAACCTTTCTTATGCTAATTATACTATCCTCTCGTGTAGACGGAAGGTTAACTCTTCCTCTATTGCCTTCAAGTATAACAAATTTATTATCAAACTCTTTTAAC